>Ga0105104_10000684_pt1 | contig 26122 bp, 19 predicted proteins | sample PPLLaktember2015_3_FD_87034 | JGI IMG/M metagenome (GOLD analysis project Ga0105104, IMG submission 87034) | Freshwater sediment microbial communities from Prairie Pothole Lake near Jamestown, North Dakota, USA - PPLs Lake P7 Core (6) Depth... | ecosystem: Environmental > Aquatic > Freshwater >...
AGATCCGGCCCTTGCCCGCAACAGCCAAAGACATTCTGTTTCTCAATCAGCGCGGAACGCCGCTGACGCGATATGGGTTTTGGCGAATTCTACGCGGCTACTTGCAGCAGTGCCGAATCCAAACGCCGGTCACGCCGCACACGTTCCGGCACACGTTTGCCACGCATTTAATTGAAGGCGGAGCCGACCTCCGTGTGGTGCAGGAACTTTTAGGCCACGCATCCATTTCGACGACGGAAATTTACACGCATCTTGACCGCGAATATCTTCGCGAAACCATTCGGACATTTCATCCCCGCGGATAATTCACTTGACGAATATTTCCCAAATACTTCCCCTTGTTCCCGGATTTATTGTCGGTCTCACGCTGCACGAGTTCAGCCATGCGTGGGCGGCGAACCGTTTGGGAGATCCGACCGCGCGCGCCGCAGGTCGTCTTTCCCTGAATCCGCTCGCACATTTGGATTTGTTCGGATCTCTGGCGCTGATTTTTGCGGGATTCGGTTGGGCCAAACCGGTTCCGGTGGATTCTTCGCATTTTCGTTCGCCGCGGCGGGACATGGCGCTGGTTGCGATTGCGGGACCTGCATCGAATATTCTGCTGGCGATTGCTCTGTCTGTAGTGCTTTATCTGATTACATTCGTCAGCGCTTTATTCCTGCGCATGAGCAATCCGATTATAACCGTTTTGGTGCAGGGTATTTGGATCAATGTCGTGCTGGCGATTTTTAATTTGATTCCGCTTCCACCGCTTGATGGTTCGCGCGTGCTGGCATTCCTTGTTCCCGAACACTGGAATCGCGGTTACGATCAATTGGAACGGTTCGGGCCGATGCTTTTAATCGGACTGATTCTTCTGGCGAATTTCGCGAACGTTCCGGTCATCGAACGTGTGATTATGCCGGTGGCGCGGCCTGTGTTCAATCTGATTATCGGAGCGTGGTTGTTCCATTGAAATACATTTTAGCGTTGTTGTTGACGAGTCTGCTATTCAGTGCAGTTTTTGCGGAAGAACCGACTCTATCTTTTCCGGTTTATGCCGATGGTCTTCTAACGGAGCCTGCGCTGCGCGGAGCCTCGTGGGGGATTTTTATCTACTCGCTGGGTCACGACGCGGTGATCTATGAGAAAGACGCTGACCGGCTGCTCACTCCGGCGTCCGTAACCAAACTATTCACGTCGGCGGCGGCTCTGGATGCGTTGGGCGCGGGATTTCAGTTTGCCACGATCTTTTCGGGCGCATTAACGGAAGACGGGATTCTGCGAGGGGATTTGGCGATTCGAGCGGGGGGTGATCCGACGGCGGAAACTAAAAACGCGAAGTGGCTCGGCGCGCCGGTTCTCTTTGCGGTTGCAGACAGTTTGGCCGCGCGCGGAGTGCGCCGTATCGCAGGTGACGTTGTTTTGTTTACGTGGCCGTACCGGCTCGAATGCGCGACGCCGAGTTGGGAAGTGAGCGACATTCAGGGAGGATTCGCACCCGCGACGGACGGCTTCGGATTCAATTCGAATGTCTGCCACATGGGTGTTTTTCCCGGTGAGTCCGTCGGTGATCCGACGACGTTCACTTTGGATCCGCCCTATGCGCCGGTGTCCGTGAGAAATCGCGTGACGACGTCGGCGGAAGGATCGGGATGGATCGAGTTGAACGTGACCGGAGCGGATACGGTTGTTGTGATTCGCGGCGAAATTCCGAAGGGGGACGACGGAGAGTATTTGTGGATTCCGGTGCAGAATCCGGCTCTGTATTATGGACGCGCGCTGGCTCATGCATTGGAGAAGCGCGGAATTGCATTAAACGGAACGGTGCGGGTGGATCCCTACGCGCCGCCGCCGGCGGTGCAATCGTCCGCGCTGTACGCGCATTTTTCCGAACCGCTGCCCGCGATTCTCTCCGTGATGAATAAAGAGAGCGACAATTATCTGGCTGAATATATTTTACGCGCCTTGGGGGCAAGCACCAGTTTTGAAGGCTGCCGCCGGACGGGAATTCATGCGGTAGAGCAGTTCATTAAGAAATGCGGAATTGACCGGCACGACGTAGCATTAGATGACGGCAGCGGCCTGACGCGGCAGAATTTAGCTACGGCGCGCGCGATTGTGCAATTGCTGAAGACCATGCACAACCGGCCGGATCGCTACGTATTCATGTCCACGCTTTCGATTTCCGGGAAAGACGGCACGCTGGCTTATCGTTTCAGCACTCCCGAAATGGCGGAACGCGTGCAGGCCAAGACCGGTACAATGACGCAAATCTCGACGCTGGCGGGATACGCTACCGACGCCGCCGGAGATCCGATTGCCTTTGCCATTCTTTGCAATCATTTCAATACATCCGTCCGCCATGTTCGAGCGGTGCAAGATCGCTTGCTCGAACGGCTGATCACCGAATACACTCATTAAACGGCAGAAACAACGCACATGCCCCCTATTGTGGAATGCGTCCCGAATATTTCCGAGGGACGGGATCAGGATAAAATTCGCCGCGTAGCCGATACGGTTAAAACCGTACGCGGTGTGACGCTGCTCGATGTGGATCCCAATGCGGATTACAACCGCTGCGTCATCACCTATGCAGGCGAACCGCAAGCCTGCGTGGAAGCGACCTTCCGTTTGACGAAAGCCGCTTACGAAGAAATTGACATGCGGCAGCATCACGGCAGCCATCCGCGCAGCGGAGCGGTGGACGTAGCTCCGTTTGTGCCGGTGCGTGATATTCACATGGCCGAATGCGCCGAGTTGGCTCGGCAATACGGCAAACGTGTCGGTGAAGAATTGGGGTTGCCCGTTTACTTGTATGAAGCGGCGGCCTCGGTGCCTGAACGAACTAATCTCGCAAAGGTACGCAAAGGTGAATATGAGGCTTTGGAGGAAAAACTGAAACAGCCGGAATGGATTCCCGATTTCGGTCCGACGAAGTTCGTGCCGTCGTTCGGCTGCGTCATCACGGGAGCGAGATTTTTTCTCGTCGCTTACAACGTGAATCTGAAGAGCAGCGATTTGGATGCAGCTCAGGAAATTGCGCTGCACGTGCGGGAGATGGGTTGGCCGATCAAAGACGGCAAAGGAGAAGAAATCCTTTCGGTCACGGGCAAGAAAGTATTTCATCCCGGACCGCTGCTGTTCGTGAAGGGGATGGGAGTGTATCTGGACGAAGATAAATTCTGTCAGATCTCCATGAACCTGACCAACTACTTAATTACCGCACCGCATACGGCCTTCGAGCAAGTCAAACACGAAGCAGCCGCGCGCGGAGTGGAGATCAACGGCTCGGAAGTGGTCGGTTTGATTCCGCTGCAAGCCGTGCTTCTGGCCGCGGAATATTTTGTGTGGCGGGATAATTTGCCGCGACCGGCTTCGGAGTTTGACGCCGTCATGCTGGCGCACGACAAATTGGGTTTTTCGGCCTTTCGGCCTTTCGATCCGAAGAAGAAGATTATCGAATATACCATAGAAGAGTAACCACGCACATCCATGAACTCGATTTCCAACAAAGATTTTCCGGCACGGCTGGTTTACCGGCCTGTTTTAGGCTTCGTTGAGCAAGTGGCATCGAAGGCTCCGGCTCCGGGCGGCGGCAGCGTGGCCGCGTTGTCGGGCGCGTTAGGCTCAGCCTTGGTCACGATGGTGATTAATCTGACCGTCGGCAAGAAGGATTATGCGGCAGTGGCCGTGCATCTGTCCGGATTGCGCGATCAATTGGAAGGACTGCGCGCGGAATTGACGGAACGCATTGACGACGACACGAACGCTTTCAACCGTTTCCGTGCGGCGAATAAAATGCCGGATCGGGACGACGCGGAAAAAGCGGCGAAGGAGAAGGAATTGGCGGCGGCTTCGGAAGAAGCCATCCGCGTTCCCGAATCCACGATGACGCTGTGTCTGAAAGCGCTCGAGTACGCGCCGGAAGTGGCGGAGAAGGGCAATGCCAATTGCGTTTCCGACGTCGGAACGGGAGCGGAAATGCTGCTGGCCGGGCTGGAAGGAGCCGCTGCGAACGTGCTCATCAATCTGTCGGGAATGCCTGCCGACCACGCGAAAGAATTCCGCAGCAACGTCGAGCATGCGCGCCGTCGCGGGCGAGCGCTGCTGGAAGAAGTCCGCCGCATCGTGGGAGTGAAATTAGGTGGGTGACATCCGCATCCTATCGGAGAACGTGGTCAATCAAATCGCCGCCGGTGAGGTGGTGGAAAGGGCTGCGTCCGTTCTGAAGGAATTGGTGGAAAACGCTCTCGATGCGGGAGCAAAGCGGATACAGATTGTGGTCAAGGGGCAAGGCCGCGAACTGATTCAGGTGGTGGATGACGGCTGCGGCATGTCGCGCGGAGATCTCCATCTGGCTTTCGAACGGCATGCGACATCCAAACTTTCGCGCGCGGAAGATTTGCAGGCGGTCAGCACGCTCGGCTTTCGCGGCGAAGCGCTGCCCTCCATCGCATCCGTCAGTTACGTCGAAGTGCGTTCGTGCACGGGCAGCACCGGCAAGGGAACGATGCTCCGTTTAGAAGGCGGAACAATCACGCATGAAGAGCCTGTCGCCGCCCCGCGCGGCACTTCGATTTCCGTGCACTCGCTTTTTTTCAACACTCCGGCGCGGGCGCGATTTTTAAAGAGCGGCGCAACGGAATTGGCGCATATTGTCCGCATCTTCAGACAATACGCGCTGGCGTATCCGGAGATTTCCTGGAATTTCGCGCATGACGAGACGCTGGAATACAGCCTGCCGTCATCGTCGCTCTTGATTCGGTTGGAAGATTTGCTCGGTGCGGGGTTTTCGGGCAAAGTATTGCCGCTCGATCTAACGCTGAACGGAATCAAGATCGGCGGCGTAATCGGCAAAACCGAACTGAATAAGAAATCGCGCGGAGATCAATACTTTTTCCTGAATCGCCGTCCCATTCAAAGCACGCTGCTGCATTCGGCGGTGAAAGCGGCCATGCGCGAGCAGCTGGAAGACGGCGAGTGGCCATTCTACATCGTTCAGCTCTACATACTTCCTGCGGACGTAGACGTAAACGTGCATCCGGCCAAATTGGAAGTGAGATTTGCGGACGAAAAACTCGTGCATGCCGCCTTGTACAGAGCCGTCAGGGCCGTGCTTCCTTCGCAGATCATTCAGGAGCCGATGGCGCAACAAGCGTTTTCTGCATCGCCGGGCAGGCAAGAATCCGGCGCTGATGGAATCGCAGAAGCAAATATGGGTTTACCGGGAATGACCGCTCCGGAATTTGCTTTTTCTGCTATTCCCACTGATGATGCGGGTGCATCCACGGCGGCGGAATGGAAAGACCGGAGCGGACAGGATACGCTGTACCGCCCGACGATTTTTCAGGTGCATGGACGGTATTTGATTTCGCAAATCCGGTCCGGAATCGCCGTGATTGATCAGCACGCTGCGCATGAACGTATTCTCTACGAAAAGGCGCAGCGCAGCTTCAGCGAACGCATGTTCAATTCACAGCAGCTTCTGTTTCCGATTCTGTTGGAACTCGAACCGGAGGAAGACGCGATTTATCTGGAGCTGCACGACGATCTGGAAAAATTCGGATTTCAAATCCGCGAGTTCGGAGTGCGCACGTACAGCATTGAAGCGGTTCCCGCCGGATTGAAGCGCGTATCGGAAGCGCGGATCATTCATGAAATGATTACCGAATATCAGGAATTCCGGCGCGCGCAGTTCCAAGCCCGCGATGCACTGGCGGCGAGTTTTGCCTGCAAGGCTGCGATCCGCACGGGCGACTCACTGACGGCCGAGGAAATGACGGCTTTGGTGGACGAATTATTCGCCACGAAGTTCCCTTTAACGTGCCCGCACGGACGTCCGACCGTAATCCATATCAAGCTCAGTGAACTTGACAGACGCTTCAAGCGAACGGAATAACACCGCCGCGCCGCGGCTGCTGATTCTGACCGGTACGACGGCTGTCGGCAAGACCGACGTTTCCATCCCCCTTGCGGAAGCCCTCAAGGGGGAAATTATAAACGCGGATTCGCGTCAGATTTACCGGGAACTGCACGTCGGAACGGCCAAACCGGAACCGGAACAGCTGGCACGCGTGCGGCATCATTTCATCAATGAAAAATCTATTCAGGAAAGGTGGACGGCGGGGGATTTTGCGCGTGACGGGCGGATAAGAATCGAAGAAATTCTGAGCCGCGGTAACGTTCCGGTGGTTGTGGGCGGGGCGATGCTTTATTTGCGCGCGCTGTTGGACGGATTTTACGATGAAGAACTGCCCGATCAGGCCGACTATGTCAAACTGCGCGCGGAGTGGAATGCGCGCGGCGGCGATGTCCTGTATGATGAATTAAAGCAAAGCGATCCGGATTTGGCGGCGAAAACTGATCCTCGTGATCACCATCGCATATTGCGCGGGTTGGCGATCTATCGCGCGCATGGAATCCGCCTTTCCGAATTGCAGCAGAGTCCGCCGCAGCCGATAGGGCATCCGTTCCGGCTCTATTTTTTATACGGAGATAGAGAACAGACATACGCGCGGGTCAACGAACGGGCACAGCGAATGGTGGAAGCCGGTCTGGTGGAGGAAGTCAAGGCGCTGGCCGCGCAAGGGTGGAACGATACTAACTGCAACGCGCTGAAGACACACGGTTATCAGGAGGTCTTTCCGTATTTGCGCGGGGAGATTTCGCGGGAAGCGATGATCGAGGAGATTCAAAAAGCCGTGCGGCATTACGTCAAACGTCAGTTTACGTGGTATCGGCGGGATACGCGCGCGATTTGGATCTGCCGTGAATTCGCTGAACCGGATGCGGACGCGGCCGCGAGAATTTGTTCCGATTATTGTTCAGCGATCTTATAAGGAAAAAGTCCATAAAAAGAACACAGCCCGCAGCAGAAGCTGCGGGCTGTGTTCATATGTGGTTCGCCCGGTTGGCTATTCGCAAGTGCCTTTTTCGAGATCCCGCTCGCCCAAACCCGCAATGTTCGCGGCCAAGGGGAGGCAAATCGTGAAGGTTGTTCCGCGATTGATTTCACTGTGAATATCGTAATAAGCTCCGTAAGGAGCCAGCAGCTTTTGTACGGTGGACAAGCCCAAACCGGTGCCGGTTGGTTCGCGCCCCTTGCCGTTTCCTACAACAGGTTTGGTGGTGTAAAACGGTAGGAATATTTTATCGCGATCCTCGGACGAAATGCCGCAGCCGGAATCTTTAACGGTGATGCGAATCGCGTCATCTGCGATCTCTGTGGACACCGCGATCTCCTTGGATTCACAGGCATGCATGGAATCCAAGGCATTTCGCACGACGTTCATAATGGACTGCGAGAAGTCGCTGTAACGGCCCCAGATGGCTGGAATTTCGTCGGCAAATGCATAGTGCTTGCGAACGTTGTGCTTGAATTCCAGATCGGCTTCGAGGAATTTCAGTTCTTCCTGCAGGAGTTGATTGAGACTGATCTCTTGTTTTTGGGTTTCCTGTTCCTGCCGGCTCTTCCACATCAGATTGCGGACGATGCCGTTGATGCGCTCCACCTGTGTAATAACGCCGTCAATGTCGGTAATGTCCGGATATTTCATCTTAATAAGCTGAGCCGCGCCGTAAATGCCCATCAGCGGAGAATTGATGTTGTGGGCGATTCCCGATGCCAGCAGCCCGATGGCAGCCAGCCGTTGTTCATTTTGCAGCTCGCGCTCGATGAGTTCGCTGCGCTCGGTCAACTGGACGTGTGCCGTGATATCGCGCGCGACAACTTGCAGGCAGGTTTGACCGTTGAACTCCACTTTGCCGACAGCCACCTGTGCGACGCGATTGGAGGATCCGTTGAGGCTGAACACCATGTGCTCAAACCGCCATTCGCGATGACCGGGTTCCTGCGCCTCTTGCATAACGGAAGAGAGTTGATCGCCGACGAGATCGTGGATCGAGCGATTAATCAGATCTGTGCCGCGATTGTCCACCATGCGCGCGGCGGCCATATTCAGGTCGCTGATGGTTCCGGAGGGGATGTCCACCAAAAAGATCGCGTCCACCGCGCGATTGAACAAAGCGCGATAGCGCAATTCGCTTTCGCGAAGCTGCTCCGTTCTCTTTTCCACCAGCTCTTCCAACTGACGGCGGTAACTTTCATTCTCAGCCCGGAGTCTTTCCTGTTCGCAAAGCAGAAGGTACTTGTCGAAAGCGCGCTGGACAATGCGGATTAAATCGTCGCGGCGGCAGGGTTTCGGCACATAATCATACGCGCCGAATTGAAGAGCTTCCCGCACGGTATTGACCGTCGGATCACCCGTGAACATGATGGTCTGCGAATGGGGAAAGCGGGTCTTGTACAGTTGCAGAAATTCTGTGCTGCTTCCGGGGAGATGCACATCGCAAAGCACCACCGGAAACCGGCGGCTTTCGATCAATTCCCAGGCGTGCTCAAGGGTTTGTACGGCTTCGACTTCCCAGCCGTCGGTGCTCAAAAAGCCCTGTACGAGCTGGCAGACAATCTGTTCATCATCAATGACCAGAATTCTGCGGCTGCGCGAGTAGGATGTTTTGGAGGCGTTTGAAGTGACGGACACGGGGGAAAGTGCGGCGTTGTCAGGTTCGTTCATGCCACTCCTTTGGAAGAGACCGCAACCGACAGGGTATTTCGAGTGGAGATATCCAGAGGAACGCCGCTTAAGAGTGTCTGTTCAATCAGACCCTGAAGTTCGGCCACCTTGAAAGGTTTGCCGATAAAACCGTCGGCGTGCCATTTCCCCGCCGATTCACGGGCGTTATCCACGCCATAGCCGGTGATGAGAATGACCGGAATGGCCGGATCGTGCGATTTGACGGCGGTGAGCAGTTCGAGGCCGCTCATATCGGGCATGTGCAGGTCTGTGATGACCAGATCAATATGCTGCGATAGACAAATGCGATACGCTTCGCGGCCGCCATAGGCGCAGATGGCTTCATAACCGAGGAGTTCGAGAATTTTCGCGAGCGTGTGCACCATGAACTGCTCGTCATCCACGACCAGTACGCGGTACTTGCCGTTCACTCTTTCCAATTCGGGAGATCTCTGACCGGAGCTTTCCACATCCACCATGAAAACGGAACCGCCCGAATATTCTTTGATTTTCGGATCGGCGATTTTCGCCAGCCGCTGGATCACCTGCTTGATCTTGCTCACTTCCTGATTGATGAAGTCGAGCGATTGCTGCACGTCTTCCGGGCAGGGAGCCTTCATGCGGATGAGTTCCGTGCTGTTGAGAATAACGTTCAGCGGTGTGTTGATCTGATCGTTGACGGTGACGGCGGTCTGCGCGATGGCTTTCATCTTTTCCGCGTCGAGCTCCTTGGCGCGCAATTCGCGGTGGAGGTGGACTCTCTCCATGCCCATTTTCACCCGGAAAAGAAGTTCATGCTCATCACACGGCTTGATTAGATAATCGTGAGCACCGAGCCGGAGCGCTTCTACGGCGGAACGCACGGACGCATAACCCGTAACGACGATCACGATGCAGTCCGGATATTTTTCGCGGGCAAAGCGGAGCACGTCCAGCCCGCTGACGCGGGGCATCAGCAAGTCCGTGAGAATGACGTCGAAGGACTGCAGTTCCAGCTGCTCCATCGCCTCGCGGCCGGAAAAAACGGCCGTGACTTCGTAGCCGGCGCGGGAAAGCACTTCGCGAAAACCGGCCAGTACGAGGGGGTCATCGTCCACAAGTAAAATGCTGTGCATGTCTCGCATGAGCGTCACCTTTACATCGAATTCATATTTGTTCGGAACAACAGCCGAATTCCGCATAAGGTCAATTCATCGAACCGGAATTCGGCGTCACCGCCGCCGAGTCTGGCAATTTCGTTAATCAAGCCGGCCACGCCGGAAAGCCCGTTGTGATCATCCAGCCTCTGCCAAAGAATGGAGGAATCCGCGCCCGCGCCGCCGCGCTTGACGATTAATTCCACGCGATCTTGAACGACGCGCATCTGAATCAATACGCTGCGGTTCTCCGTGGAAGGAATCGAGAAGGCGTCGCCGATCAGACGGGCCAATTCCGGCGACATGCAGAAGAAAACCGCTTCCCCCGGCAACGAGCATTCCACTTGAGCGCGCAGCTGCCGTTCATTCAATGCCGCTTTAACCAGTTCCAGAAAACGTTCAGCCGTCGTGCGATCGGGTGAGCGCGGCAGATTTTCATAAGCAACCGAAAAGCTCTCCACGATCCGCGACACTCGCGTCAATCCGCTGCGAATCTGTTCGAGGCGGAGCTGACACCGGTCATCGCTGGCGTATTCCCGGCTGAAGACGGACAGAATCGAGAGTACTCCCTGCAGCGGATTATTCAGTTCGTGGGCCAACGCGCCCGTAATGCGCGCGGTGGATTTCTGATGATCGAACAGTGCTTCCTGATCCACGATCTCTTTCCATCCCGATTCAAGCCGGCCGGGGATTCTCAAATATTCGTGCGTCAACAAACCTTTCCTTGAACACGCAACAAAAATTAAACTAAAAAATTGTCGAAAGCAAGCGCGAATCGGCAGGAAAGTGCGTCGCCTGTTATGCACATATACTTACTATCATGAAGTGAACATTATTCTTTGATCCGTCTATATAATTAGTTTAATAATTCATTCTAATCTACTGCACCCCGTTGGAAAATTCCGACATGTTGAAATGTTAAAACGGCGCGAATTGCAGAATTCGCGCCGCCGCAGGACTAAAAAGCATATTAGCTATATTGCGTGTGTTTTAGGAAATCTCCGCCTCCGACGTGTTCGGATCCGAAACAAGCTGAGCCGTAATGTCCCGTAATTCCATGCCGAGTGCTTTTAACTGCTCGCGGATCAGCGGCACCATTTCCAGAATCTCCCGATAGTCCTGAACCTCCATGTGAGTAAAATTGCCCGTCCCGGCGGTTTTTCGCTGGCGGAGCCAATGCAGCAGCATGCGCTGCGCGGTGCTTTCGGTCACCTGCAAGGTAATCTCGTGCCCGAAAATATCCACGATCATCGCCAAGGACTGCTGCAATTCTTTGATCGCTTCGCGTCCTGCGACTTGCTGATGTTGGAGAAACTTATTGAGGTTAATGCGAATGGCGGTGGCGTTGCCGCCGGTATCGTCCACGCGGTCGAATGAAGTCTGCCGCAGCGCTTCCACCGCGCCGCCGCGAATTTCGCGCGCCATCACGTCCGTTGCCTGCAGGGAGGAATTGAATACTCCGCCGTCAATCTGCAGGGACATCACTGCGCGCAAGTCCGACTGCATTACGAAGCCGGAAATGCAGCAGTGACGGCCGGAGACCACTGCCGCGCTTTTGATCGTACCGGCGACGCGCAGCGAGTCCGCGCATTCAATGCGAGTGTTCTCTTCAATATCGCCCGTAATAAGCAGCGGCGCGCTGGAGACGATGCGGGAACCGGCCAGGACATTGGCGGTAACCATGGCGGGTGTGGTCAAGTCCAGATCGTAGACCTGCGATTCGCGGAAGACGGACATCGGACGCACATGCCCCACGATTTTCGCGGGAACCAGATTGAAAGCGTCGCAGTCGCGCTTGTCACGTCCGATTCGTTCGAAGACCAGCATTCCTTCACTGGCGGCGAAGAGCTGGGTTCCGCGCATTCTTAGCTTGGTGCCGTCCCCCGCTTCCAGTTTTGTTTGCAATCCCTGACGAGGTTCCAATTCGCGGCCAAACACGTTTTTCCCCCACTTATGGCCGCTGGATGGTGAAGAGACCTCCAGGAGAAAATCACCGTCCAAAACCGGACGGACGCCCATCCACGCAGAGGCGAGAAAGGCTTCCTGATCGGGACGAATACCGAAAGTCAAACGTGAAGAGCGTCCGGGATCCGGAAGCATGCCGCGCCCGATTTCGAGATTGTATACCGGCTTGGCGGTGATCTCCATTTCACAGATCGCCTCCGTGACCGTGTCCCAGTTGACCAGAGATGTATCGTAGCCCGACGTTTTAAGTCGCCCTTCGATCGAGAGCCGTGTTAAAGGGTGGTCATATTCATCAAAGGGATGAAAATCAGCTTCCAGTCGCATATCCGAAAAGATGCTGCCGTCCGGTGCGCACATAGGTTGTGTGCGAATTACCGGAGCGGCGGACGGGAGATCCTGTTTGACGATTTGAATCTGGACCAGCAGGCCGTTGCGGGTAGTCTGCTTGCTGAGAAGCCGGGAGTATTCCAAAATCGCGTCAGGAACCCCAAACTGGCGAGCCAGTTGCTGTTTGACTTCGCGCAAACGATTCGTGATTTCTTCCGCGGAGAGCTCCCGTTCGCTGAAGAGAACCTGAACGCGCCAAGTGTTATAGCCTTGGCTGATGAGTCGAACGCGCTGATCCTGACTGGCTGCCTGCATAACGAAATGTTCATCCTATGCGGTTGCGATTCCACTACCTCGGAAGGGCATCAGATAGTGCAACAGCAAACAGTGCGCCTATGTCAGGAAAGGATCGGCGGAAAGCGGTGATAACGGAGATCGTCTTGGAGTCGAAGGAGTGAGGCTAAAGCAGACTGGCGCCGAACAGCTTCGGCGGCGAACAAAGAGCTGAACGGCGGGTAGGATTGGGCGAGATGATTGAATAGAATTAAGCCGGTTTCTTCTACAAATTCAGAAGCTTGCAGAGTTTCCTCAAAGGAAATAACCGTACGACCCAAAGCGCGCCCCGCCGCAGGCTTTTTTAATAAATCGCGAAGACCCAACAAAATTGTGAAGCCGTCTGCGGACGGGTCTGTAGAAATGGTTTCAAGGGCGGCGTCAAGTTCGGGCGGAATCTCAAAAACACCGACAGCCATTTCCAAAGCTTGCCGATGTGCAGGCACAGGGATGCGCGGTAAAAGATACGCGTAAAAATCTGCGCGGTTCTTGAGATAGTTCTTAATGGACTGCGTGACGGAGATTTCGTATTTCTGCGAGCGTGTCATGGAATTTCCAAGTGACGAGGAGGTCAATGCAGCGTATGTGCACAGACCTCCTCGTTATAATTCATTCACTTCTATCTTATTGTGTTTATGCTGGTATACAGTCAATACACATCAAGACAAAGGAGTATTGCGCGGTCCATCGTATTCGGGTTTCGTCTGCCCGAAAGGTCGCATCGGTTTTTCACGCGTCCGCTCTTCATGGGCGTGCGCAACAAGGCCTGCACAGCGGCTGAGAAGGAAGAAGCCTTTGCCCAGACCCCAATGGAATCCCATATCCGTCATAAGTGCGGCCGTAATGCCGTCTACGTTGAGAGGCAGAGGTTTGCCGCCGGAATGCTTTTCGAGTTCATCCTGAATGGCTAATGCGAGATCCAAGGCGCGACCCCGCAACTTTTCGCGCTCAGCAATGTCTATTAATTTAAGGGTACGTGGATCACGCTTGTATACCCGGTGGCCATATCCGGGGATACGTTTTTGTTTTTCTTGAAATTCCTGGACAATAATCGAAGCCATCTGCGTCATGTCAGGAATTTCATCCCGAGTATTCAGCCACATTTGGTAGATTTTTGCGCATGCCTCTATCGCTCCACCGTGGGAATCGCCAATCGCAAGGATCCCGGCCGCCACGGCAGCATTGAGAGGATTGCCGCCGCTCATAACGACCCTTGTGGCTAAAGAAGAGGGCGGGGTGGTCCCGTGATCCACCGATGAGACCAGAATGGCATCCATCAGACGGGCTTCAGCCGGTTTGGGCGGAATCCCCTTCCAAAGCAGATAGACCATAGCTCCAAAGCTGAGTTTTTCCATAGCTTCGGTGATTTCAACTCCGCGAACAACTAAGCTGCCTTGCGACGTATCCGTAATCGCGGTTTTCCAGACATCAGGTTGCGTTGCCAAGTGCATATCCTCCGTAGTTCTTTATACCTAAAGTATAAGATTTTTTCCGATGAGTCGCAACGGTTGGTTCCGTATTCTTGATAAGCTGACCCGGAAATGGAACCAACGCGGGAAATTGTGGTAAAATGGTACAAAGCGTTGTCTGAACGCAAGTACCTCTTGAATTGAAAGCAATCGTCGAACGCATGAAGGGTCATGCAAACGGCGTGGATCGAAACGAGCCTCGGAGGTCAAGATGTCACGACTGCTCTCGTCCCTGTTGCTTCTTGCGGCACTGCTGATCGGCTCAATCACGGCAGTCTTTGCCGGAGAAAAGAGCACCACACCTTTTGTCGGTGTCTGTCCCGGTGAAGTGACGTCCGATGTTGCACTGGACTATGGCGTTCAAGCCGGTCAAGGTATTTTGGTCGAGTGCGTCGTGCCGGGTTCACCCGCGGAAAAGGTGGGATTCCGGACGAACGACGTGATCACGAAATTAGCCGGTTTTCCTATCACCGGACCGGCGGAGTTCCGGACTCAACTCAAGAAATACAAGCCGAATGAGTCCGTTGACATTACCTACCTGCGCGGCGGCAAGGAAAAGACCGTTCCGGTGACGCTCACCCGGCGGAATCAGGAAGATTTTCTGGAAGAATTTAAGGCCAATCTGAAAGACGAGAAAATTCACACCGAAATTCTTCCCTGGATCTGGGCGGGCAGCAAGAAGCACAAAAGTAAAGTCGCCTTTGCCGGCATTGTGACTCAGGAATTACAGGATGGGCTGGCCGACTATTTCAAGGTGAAAAAAGGCGCGTTGATTTCTGAAGTAGTGGAAGGCTCGGCGGCGGAAAAAGCCGGTTTGAAAGCAGGGGATGTGATTGTAAAAATCGGCAACGAAGATATCGAAGATGAAGGCGACGTGCGTTCCGCTATTCGCGATCATGATCCCGGCGACAACGTGGATTTCATCGTCTATCGCAACGGTGCGCAGATGACGATCAACGTTACGCTGGGCGAGCAATACGGTTCGAATGACGGCAAAGGCCGCACGATTGAGATTTGGACGGATGATGACGAGTTGGGTCAAGTTATCATTGAAACACCGGAACCGCCCGAACCGCCCGAATTACCTGAATTCCCCCGAGTGATCGAACCGGATCTGGATAAGTTTCAAGAGCAGGTCAAGTCGCTTCGCATTCAATTGGATAATCTGCCGGACATGAACGCGAAGATCCAACGGGAAGTCAATAAACTTCGGGCCAGCAGCACGCAAGTGTTGGACGACTCGATTGCACCGCAGGATCAGACGCGGATAACGATAATTCAACCGACGAGCTTCAGTCAGAGGTGGGATGAAAGCTTCGCCCGCTTGCGCGCCCGGCTCCTCGAAACCTATGAACAAGTCCGGCTGGAAATGCTGCAAATTAAATTTCATCTCCAGCGCTATGCTGAAAAGGTGTGGGATGTGATTGCCTAAGGCAAGACGCCTTTGCGTCCATTACCCCCGCTTGCACGAATCACAGATACAAGGCCGGCCGATTGAGAGGCCGGCCTTTCGTTGTATTTAAGGAGGATTATGGAAACAACGTCCACATGCCCTAACTGCGGGCATACGGTAGCCGTATACCGGAATCCGTTTCCCACGACAGATATCGTGGTCATCCGTGATGAGAAGGTGCTCTTAATCAAGCGGCGGAACCCTCCTCCGGGATGGGCTTTACCGGGAGGGTTTATTGACTATGGCGAGTCGGCAGAGGCTGCGGCGGCTCGGGAATTAGGCGAGGAAACTGGTCTTCATGCTAATAAACTAAGGTTGTTAGGTGTCTACTCGGAGCCAGGGCGCGATCCCCGCTTTCATACCCTAACGGTCGCTTATTTGGCTGAAGCAGAGGGTGATTTGATGCCGGGGGATGATGCCTCCGAGGCAAAATGGTTTCCCGTTGACCGCTTGCCTGAGCCAATTGCCTTCGATCATCGTCAGATTATTACCGATGCCCTAAAAGTACCGCATTAATCCCTCAAATTATCCCTATCTCCTTTCAGGGGTTGACATGATCTTTCCGTGTGCGTATATTGCGCGGCGAGCTATTTCCGGCCACGCAGTCCACGGTTCCGCGACCCTGACCGCCTTGCCCTTCCTTCGAGTACCTTCATGCAAATCCGGCTTGTCAAAACCATTTTCTACAAAGAGCTGCGAGACGTCCTCCGGGATCGTCGGACGCTCTTTATGATGATTGTTCTGCCAATCCTTCTCTATCCGCTGTTGATCCTCGGATTCGGGAGTTTTGCTGCCAGTCAAGCCATGAAACTGGCTAAAAAGCAGACTAAGGTCGCCGTGATTGGGATGCATGCCGGCGGCACGTTGACCGTGATGCTGGATTCTTTAAGCGGCATGAGCATTGTGGATACCGCAAATTGGAGATCGCGAATCATTGACGGCACTCTTGATGCGGCGGTGATTATCCCTTCGGGATTTATTGATTCGCTGGCGGAGGGGAGAACGCTGGAAATCGGCTTGTATCATAACAGCAGCCGGGAAGTGTCGGGTCATGTTCGAGACCGGATTGAGCGAACGGCAACCATTTTCCGGGATCAGATCGTGGCGCGCAGATTAACCGCTCTGGGTGCAGATACATCTGTCTTGCGGCCGTTCCGTGTGCACAGCGAAAATCTGGCGACGCAAGAGCAGAGGCAGGGGGATTTGCTCGGAAAGATGCTGGGTTATCTTGTGATCATGATGATGATCATGGGAGCATTCTATGCCGCGCTGGATTTAACGGCGGGTGAAAAGGAACGAGGGACTCTGGAAACCCTGTTGGTATCCCCGGCCAGCCGCGCCGATATCGTACTGGGAAAATTTCTGACCGTTGCCGTGATATCGGTGGTTACGGCATTTTTAAATCTGCTAAGCATGGGCGGCACGTTTGCTTACGGTATGGCGCTTTTAGGCCGCGTAACGTCCAAAGCGCTGCCGGCGATGGCAATTTCCCCGGTATCCTTGCTGTTGTCGCTGCTGCTGATTCTTCCGTTGGTGGTTCTCTTTTCATCCGTCTGTATTGCCGTAGCCGTAAACGCGCGCAATTATAAAGAGGGTCAAAGTCTTCTCACGCCCGTGTATTTGGCGGCGATCATGCCCGCGATGATTTCCTTGGTGCCGGGAACAGAGATGACGCCCCTCATGGCTCTGGTGCCGATCGCCAATGTATCCCTTCTCATCAAAGAATTTTTAATGGGGAATTACCTTTGGCTGCAAATGTTCATTGCATTTGCGAGTACGTCGGTTCTGGCTGCCGCGGCATTGTGGTGGGCAACCGAGCAGTTCAAGAATGAGGCGGTGTTATTCCGCCACGCGGAGGATTTGCGCTGGTCGCCGCTGCAGTGGCTGCGCAAGCTTCGCGTAGTCCGGCAAGGTTTGAACCTGTCGTTTCCGTCACCCGCGTCGGGATTGATTGTCCTAACGGCGGCGATTATTCTCATGTTAACCGTCGCAACGCCTTCAGGAAACAGATCAATCGAGTTGACTATACTGCTTGGGCAATTCGCAATTGTGCTGCCGCCGCTGCTGACGCTGCAGCGCGGAAAATATGACATCCGCCAAGCTCTGAAACTGACGCTGCCGCGGTTTGCAGCGTGGCCCGCGACGGTTGTCTTGATGATCGGCGGTTGGCTGCTGGCCGTCGAGTTGGCTTCGCTGCAGAATCTACTGACGCCGTTTCCCGAAGAATTCGTTCGGAAGTTCGAACAGTTTTTCGCCGATCTCAACCGTTTGCCGTTGGGACGGAGCCTCCTTTTGGTCGCTGTATTGCCCGGAGTCTGTGAAGAGATTCTGTTCCGGGGTTTTCTGCTGCAGTCGTTTCTGCCGAAACTCGGGAAGACCGGCTCTGTAATTGCCGTTGGATTGGCATTCGGGCTGATGCATATGGATGTATATAAGTTTTTCTCTGCGGCGTTTTTAGGAATTTTACTCGGCATAATTGTGCTTCGAACCGGATCCCTGTTCCCGGCCATACTTGCTCACATGTTGAACAATTCTTTTTCGTTTCTCGTGCAGAAATATCAAGACTATCTGCCGGGCGTGGCTTGGCTCGATGAGAAAGCCGCAGTGCTGCTGCCTTGGCATATCGTCCTCATTGCCGCTGGATTCGTGGCCGCGGGACTATTCTGGCTGAAGCGAATCGAGACAGAAGGATAATCCGGTTCTTCGATATGGAGCGGAGCTTCGCCGAAAAATCCCGGCGCAAGCAGCGCATCCAACTTTCTAAGATCATTTTCGTCTCATATCGGATGGGTAAGCCATGACTTCATTCGTGCCTTCCACCATTAACGGCCTGCTCGAACAAGCCTGCCGGTTGTGGCCCGATCGGCCTTATCTGCAAGTGCGCGCCGGTGAGACAATGCATTCACTCACGTATCGCGAAGTAACCGATCAGGCGCAAGCCATCGCTCATCTTTTGATCGAGAAGGGAGTTCGTCCGGGCGATCGGGTGGCCTTACTGTCGGAAAACCGCCCCGCTTGGGTGATTTCCTATTTGGCGATCCTCTGCGCGGGGGCAACCGTTGTTCCCATTGACTCGCTCATGTCACCGGCGGAGATTGTGAATATTCTCAAGATGGCGCAGTCCCGGCTTCTGATGACGACGAAGAAGTTCGCCGAAGCCGTCACCGACTCGGGCGGCGAGACGTTCACCACCGATATGTTTTTAATAGATAGTGATATCAGTCCTTCTAAAATTCCGCTGACAAACCAAAAAAAATGGGTGTGGCCGAATATCAAGCCCGCCGATATCGCAGTGATTATTTTTACATCCGGCACGACGGGATTCTCGAAGGGGGTTGTGCTCACGCATCAGAATCTCTGTTCGGACGTGCAGGCGGTATTAAACGTGCGCGTGATTCAGGAAGACGATAACTTCTTGCTGCTCCTGCCGCTTCATCATACCTTCTCTTCCACGGTGAATATGCTGGGTACGCTGGCTTTGGGAGCCAAAGCCACGTTTGCGACGAGTTTTAAGTCCCGCGACATTGTGGACGATATTCGTATTTCCGGAGTGACGCTGCTGGTGGGCGTGCCGCAGGTCTTCGAGAATATCATGAACGGTTTTAAGCGCGCCATTTCGGATTCCCCGCTGCCGAAGCGAATGTTATTCCATCTGATTTTCGGCATTTGTGCAGTGCTGCGACATGCGAAAATTAAGGCAGGCCGGCTGCTCTTTCGGTCGGTTCGCGCGAAAGCGGGTTTGGGAACATTACGGAATTTAGTTTCCGGCGGCGCCGCCTTACGGCCTGAAGTCAATCATTTCTTCGAACGAATGGGATTCACATTGCTGCAGGGATACGGTTTGACGGAAACCAGTCCGGTGCTGACCTGCTGTCTTCCGCAGCACAATCGCATCGGATCGGTCGGTAGAGCTCTGCCGGGAGTTGTGCTAAAAATTGACAACGTGGAACCGGACGGAGTGGGAGAGATCTGCGCGCGCGGGCCGATGATCATGCACGGGTATTTCGAAAATCCCGATGCCACCGCGGAAATTATGCGGGACGGCTGGTTTCACACGGGAGATGCGGGGTATCTTGATCCCGACGGCTATTTGTATATCACAGGCCGCATCAAGAACGTGATCGTAACCGGTGCCGGAAAAAACGTGCATCCGGAAACGATTGAATCCGTTTTGAACCTCGCGCCGTTCATTTTGGAATCCTTAGTGCTGGGAGTACAGAGAAAACGCGGCCCGGGTGAAGAACTGGCCGCGTTGATCGTGCCGGATAAATCGTTTGTTGAAGCCGAGCAAAGCCGGGGACACAACGTTAATTTGGAAGCGGAAATCAAATCCGTGGTCAGCGCGTACAATCATTCCGTTCCGGCTTACCGGCGCATTCGGCAGTGGAAGATTCGGGAGGAGGAACTGGAAAAAACATCCACGCGCAAGGTCAAACGCTATCTCTATCAGCACGCGTTTCAAAGTGTATAGAACGGATCACGGCGCGTCGCGCAGATCGCGGATGAACCAGCCGGCCGCCCCGACCAATGTTGCGCTGACACCGATCACGGCGAAAAGAATATGCGTGGGGAGGACGGATGCGATGATTCCGGTGAGACCGCTGCTGACGGCGGAAAGTCCGACCACCGTGAAGTAAATCAAACTGAACACGCGGCCTTGCAGATGCGACGGAACTTCCGTTTGCACGAGGGTGGAGCGGGGAACGAGAATGAACGGCACACCGATGCTGTGAATGAACCACACCACGAGAGACGGCAGCAGCGAATGAACAAAGAATAATGGAACGAACGTAATGCCGTCGAACATGATCGCATAGAGCAGCATTCTCCCGCGCGGCAAACGTTTGGCGACGCGGTTGACCAACAAGCTTCCCGCGATCATGCCGAGAGCGAAAGCCGCTTCGGTGGCCGCATAAGCCTGTGCACCGAGTCCAAGATGCAGACGCACATAAAGCGGTGTGCCCACCATTGCCGGACCCATGATAAAAAGATTATCAACGGCCGTGACCAATAAAAGTCCCCGGATCAATCCGTGGGATTTTGCGTAAGTAAGCCCGGCGCGCACTGAACGCGTGGAATCGGCGGCGGAATCATGAGCAATCGGTCGGGGACGCAGAAAAAAAAGAAAAGCCAGTGACGCGGCATAGGTTGCGGCGTCGGCGTAGAATAATCCCGTGAGTTTGGCCCACGGGAGGATCGCGGCGGCCAGCAGCGGACCGACGAAATAGGCCATGCCGTACGATGTTTGCAGGATGGATCCGGCGCGGGTGAGTTCGTGCTTTGCGACGATCTGCGGAACGATGGATTCGCGCGCGGGAAAGAAGAGAGTCGTGAAAATAGCTATGGAAAATGCGAGCAGCCCGAGCAGCAGGCCGTTCATGCGGCCCAGGAGATACAGAGTGGGAATCAGCGCCACGAGCGCAATGCGGGCGGCGTCGGAGAGGATCATCACGTGTTTGCGATTCAGACGATCTACGAGCGCGCCCGCGAAAACGCTGGCAATCACGGCGGGAAGATACTGCGCCATGCCGATCAAGCCGGTGGCCACTGTTGAACCGGTCAGCTCGTAGATAAGCCACATGATCGCCACTTGATGGAGCGAGTCTCCGGCGGTGGAGATGAATCCCGCCGCACCGAGCGGCCACAGACCTTTGGGAAGCCCGCGAATCATCGTGCGGTTCGCGTTTCGTTTTCTGTTAAATTGGAAAACATACCATGATCACGATTGTTTCTTTCGGATCGCACAATCCGGAACGGCAGGTTGAATTAAAAGCAGGCATTGAAAAATTGATGACGGGCAAGTCGCATGCTCTGCTGTTTCCTGCGAATGAAAAAGCTCTGTTGGATGCGGCGCGGGATGCGGAGATCATTCTGACGTGGCGGCTGACGGAGGCCATGTTTCACGCGGCGCGCCGTTTGAAGTGGGTGCATATCGGCAACGCGGGAGTGGAAAAAAGTCTGTTTCCTGCCGTTGCAGAGAGTGACGTCTTAATGACCAACGCGCGCGGGATTCACGGAGCCTATATGGCGGAGTGGACGCTCGGCGCGCTCTATTATCTTGCGCAGCGATTTTCCGAAGCGGAGGCTTGGCGGTGCGATCACGAGTGGAAACCGCGCAAAGACGCCATGACGCAGGACAGATTTTTGCTCGAAGGAAAGCGCGCCTTGCTGATCGGATACGGATCTGTCGGGCGGGCCATCGCGCAGAAACTTGCGGCGGTGGGAATTCTTTGCGAGGCGATTGCCGCACAACCGCGCCCGGCGGAAATTCCCGTTCACGCTGTCGAGTATTTGGAAAAGCTTATCGGTCAATTCGATATCGTAATTGTCGCCGTGCCGTTTACACCGCAGACGCGCGGACTTGTGAGTAGAGAAGTGCTCTGCAAGATGAAACCGGGAGCCATTTTAGTGAATCTGGCGCGCGGAGTTGCGGTAGATGAAGCGACGATGATTAAAAGGCTGCGAAACGGCCGGCTTGCCGCTGCCGCATTGGATGTGTTTACTGAAGAACCGCTGTCGCAGGATTCACCGCTGTTCGATCTTCCCAATGTCTTTATGAGTCCGCATATTTCCGGCAACTTCCCCGATTATACGAAAAAAGTGCATGCGGGATTTCTGCGAAATCTGGAGCGGTATCTGAACGGACAGCCGCTCGAAAATGTGGTGGACAAAGTCCGGGGATATTGAAGGCGGAAAATGAGAAATTAGAAATGAGAAAGAAAAAATTCTTGCGTCGCGGCGGCAGGGCTCTCTACTCTTGCCCTGCCCCGTCAGCAGAACTCTTTCCTTCGCCGCGAGTGGGTGCCCCCACCCCTCGCGCGACGCAACCGCCGCATGGTGCGCCGTGGCGGGTGTGTCACCCGCCCGTCTTTCTTCTCCCCCTCCGTTCACGGGGGGGTTAGGGGGGGCGCTGTCCTGATCGCACTGCCGTGCGCGGCTACGACGCTTTCTATTCAGCATTCCTCGTTCATCATTCTCTTGTCTCGCCGTTGTCGCTCTCCTGAGCGGTCCGTGAAGCGAGATCTCGCCAAAGGCGGACAATGGCGACGCAACCGCCGCAAGGTGCGCCGAGCCGGGGTGTCCTTGCCCCGCACGTTTGTTCGCCGAGCCGCACGCCTCGTGCGGCCGAAATATAAAACAGCCTGATAAATTCGAATTCGTTTACATGATTTTGTTTCTGGCGCGTCCTTTCATCATTCATCATTCATCGTTTCTTCTTCATCCCTCATCCCTCAGCCCTCATCGAGTATTGTTTCCCCCCGTGGACGGGGGGACAAAAGGGGGGTCACCGCATCAACACAATCTTCCTTGTCCTCACTTCCCTTCCCGTTTCCATCCGGCAAAAATACACACCCGATGAAAGCCCGCTGCAATTGAATTGCACGCGATGTTCTCCTGCAATCTGCCGTTCATTCAGAAGCATTGCCGCTTCGCGGCCCAAGACATTATAGAGTCGCAACGAAACACGTTGTGTTGTCGGCAGCGAATAGGCGATCTGTGCCGTGCTGTTGAACGGATTGGGATAGATGCTCAGGCTGATCTCTGAGGGAATAGGAACTGGTCGAACGGTGACCGGCGAAATCGAATCCGGAATGACAAATTCGGAAAGGAATCCATCAGACCAATTACTCCGTAGCGACTGATAGGCATTGGCCGTGATCGGGAAATTGCCGGAACCGGTTTCACCTACTAACCAAACCGTGTCCGCAGAAGTAAAATACACACCGTTCAGCCATTCAATGCCGCTTCCACCGAAGTAACTACTGTATTCCAACCGGGACAAATCCATACTCAAACGGCTGATGAACATGCCGTGGGATACCGTGTCAAACGCCCCCGGTGTAATCGGAAAATCCGGCCCGGCTGTTTCACCCGCTATAGTGAGACTGTGTTCGTCCCCTGTTACCTTGAATACAGATTCATAGGTACTGCCCCCCAAATACGTGGAATAGAGGATGGAATCGGGGAATCGGATAACAGTGATGAAACAATCCTGCGAACCCAAAAGCGCCGTATCAAAGGCAGCGGCGGTAACGGGGAAGTCTGCCGATCTTGTCGATCCAACCAGAACTATCCGATTGACATCCAGGGCATATACATCACCCAATCCATCGGGTCCCGACCCCCCTAAATAGGAACAATATACAAGTTGATGCTCCGCCAAATTCCACTCCATTAGAAAAGCGTCATTAAAACCGCTGCTCGGTCCTCCTCCGGAAGCATTCTGCGATTGCAATGCATCATCCGTTACCCGGAAATTAGAACTTGAGGTTGCTCCTACTACCCAGACAACCCGTGATGATATAAATACAATATTCCCTGCTTGATCTAAATAGTTGCCGGGAATGTAAGTTGAATAATCAAGTCGAATCTGTACTGGATTGAAGATCGTGAAAAATCCATCGGGACCCCATTCGCGATTCAAGGCTAACGCATCTGCTGTAACCGGAAACTCATCCGAATCTGTTTGACCCACTAAAATGAGGCTACCTAAAGTATCAAGCGTGAAATCCTTGACCATATCCATCCCGCTTCCCCCTAAATAGGAACTGTAAAGCAGTTCAGAACCATCTGCCGACAAGCAGGTGATAAAACCCTCATATCCCCCCCCCCAAGTTGTATCCAGAGCGTCAACCGTGAGCGGCCAACCTATTGCGCCGTCCCACGCAATGTCGCCTGCTGTCCAGAATGCGTTTTCCCGATGGTGTATGCCACTTGGGTTCACATAACCTTGTCCGCCCAAATAAGTTGAGAATACTAATGAATCCCCATCGGCCGTCAATTCCGTCACGAAACCCGGCTTGGACCCCGACCGATGATCCTGAAAAGCTCCCGGTGTGGTCGGGAAATCCGTGGAATAAGTATTACCGCAGACAAGGATACAGCCGTCGTCAAGAATGTCAATTCCCGTAATAACATCTCCGGAATTACCGCCCAAATAGCTGCTGTAGAGCAAGGGATCAATCACCATGCCGATATTCCGGTCGTAGCCGGAACAGGCAAGCCGGATTGTGTTGCCGCTGATGATTTGATAAACCACCGCCACTTCTTCCCGCTTGCCCTGCCAATTCTGACAGGCATACGGGGCTTTCTCGCGGATTGCACCTAAAGAGGTTTGCAGAATCAGATTGCCCTGAATGTCCGTGCGAAGCGGGGCATCCAAGCCGTCATACTGAATCTGTATCACTGATGGATCAACTCCCGCCGCCAGATGATAGACCGATTCGATTCCCTGCGCTTCGATTCGATATTCGACATCCACTCCCGCCCAAACATTCTTAGCCATTACTCTGCGATAGTGTCCCACCAAACTCCGCCACCGGCAGCTATCCGGTCCCAAGAAATAATTGCTGTAGTGCGGCAGTCTGTCTTCACCGACGATCTCCGGATTCGTGCTCGCATTCAGGTACTTCACTTTTACCACATGCCCGCGTACAGACTCCGGCTGCGATTCCCGCCTTTCCCACGGCATGCGGTCAGGCTCTTCAGTAACCGCCGACCGTTCGTATTGCCGGAGGTCAATGGTCAGTCCGTCGGAGGTAACAAAATAACTTCCGCCCGCCCCGTCATACCGAAAAGCAAACGGCGCCTCCCACTGTCCTTCATTCGCCACAAAAAAAGAAGTGCGGGGAAGGTCGGCGGCGAGGAGGGTTCCGCAGAAAAGAAAAGCGAGGAAGAATTGTAGTTTCATATTAGAAATTGCGCTTAGTCCGCCGAGCCGCACGCCTCGTGCGGCCGGAATGTAAACATAGAATGAGTGCGAACAGCGTTTGATCTCTCGATTTTCGAGCGGGCGAGGCGCCCGCCTCGGCGGAAAAGCCAACATTCACTGATCCTTTCCGCATCGTAAAGCGATGCGAGATCTCGTTTGCTTCGCAAACGGACACTGCGTTCAGAATGACCACAATATGATTCCCGTTTTCTCGTTTCTAATGTCTCATTTCCGATTTTCCCCAAAACATCCGTGCATGCAGGTTATCTTTCATTATCCGCCTCTATCCACCTTTCCTGCTGAAAATCCAAATGAGCCGTGTTTTTACCCCCCAAAAACCGAAAAAATCCGAAAACCGTAAGCCTAATTTCTGTGTAAGACTACGCTGCCGAGACTACAATTCTCCCTATGACTGAACTATCCACACTCTGTTGATAGCATAATCCCAATATTTTCAACTTCTAAAAATTTCCAGAAACTCGCTTGCACCCATCGTCACATCGCAAGTGCTCGTGCCCGGTTTCCACTTGCGTGCCTGTCTGGCAGAAAGAAGAGCGCGAAATATTGTATCCCTATAACAACGCGGCGACATATTTTGCAACCGCCGGGCTGGCGGTGAGGCCAGGGGATTCGATGCCGATGAGATTCACGAGCCCGGGCAGACCGCGATAACTCTCTTCCCGAATGTAAAAATCGCGCGGCAGCTGACCGGGACGCGTGAGCTTGGGACGAATGCCCGACATCACTGGACTCAAACGCGCAGGATCAATGGGCGGAAGATAACGCGAAATGCTTTCTGCAACTATCTGCGTTGGAGCATCTGTAAAGGAATAGTCTTCAATTTTTTGATCCATGTATTCCGCCGTAGGCCCGAAACGCAAACCGCCGCCAGTGTCCACCGTCGCGTGAATGCCGAGAGATTTCAGAGATTTGTCCGGCACGGGATAGACCAGATGCCGGATTTTTAATGCCTGTCCGCCTTCGAGCGTAAAGTAATAGCCCTTCGCCCAGAGCAGATCAAGTTCCAGTGATTGAACATCCATGCCGAACATTGCCGCGATACGATCAGCGTACAAGCCCGCGCAGTTGATGACCATCGCGGTAGTAATTGAAGTGCGCGTGCCGGATGTATCGCGGATAGTTAATTCGTAAGAAGATTCCCCCCCATG
>Ga0105104_10000685_pt1 | contig 26114 bp, 17 predicted proteins | sample PPLLaktember2015_3_FD_87034 | JGI IMG/M metagenome (GOLD analysis project Ga0105104, IMG submission 87034) | Freshwater sediment microbial communities from Prairie Pothole Lake near Jamestown, North Dakota, USA - PPLs Lake P7 Core (6) Depth... | ecosystem: Environmental > Aquatic > Freshwater >...
ACTCGTTGGGCGACGGATCGGGGGTTTTCGCCCTTAAGCATCATGGCGATGCCCATGACGGTCTCGCCCTTGCCGTCCCGGGTGGCGGCGCCCTGGCGGACTTCGGCGCCCAGACTCACCTCGCCGATGCTCCGGACATAGATGGGCGTTCCGCGGACGGATGCCACGACTATATTCTCGATATCGCGTTCGTCCTGGATCAGCCCGACCCCGCGCAGGAGCTGCTGCTCGCCGCCTTGTTCGATGTAAGCCCCACCGGCGTTGGAATTGTTCTTTGCCACGGCTTCGATGACATGATTGAGACTCAGGCCGTAGCTGACCAGGCGGTTCGGGTCCACCAAGACCTGGTACTGCTTTTCCTGTCCCCCGAAAGAATTGACTTCGATGATACCGGGCACGGTTCTGAGCTGCGGCTTGATGAACCAATCGAGAATCGTTCGCAGCTCCATCAGGGAGTATTTTCGGGCCGAGCCGGGATCCGACTCGACTGTAAACTGGTAGATCTCTCCCAGGCCGGTGCTGACCGGGGCCAGTTCCGGGCTGATCCCCGCCGGGAGTTCCTTTTCGGCGGAATTGAGCCTCTCCAAAACCAACTGACGGGCCCAATAGATGTCCACCCCCTCCTTGAAGGTCACTGACACCTGGGAGAGCCCGAACTTGGAGAGCGAACGGACGTCTTCGGTTTCGGGCAGTCCCGCCATCGCCACCTCGATGGGGAAAGTGACATACTTCTCCATCTCGAGCGGAGTGAAGGATGGAGCGACCGCGTTGATCTGGACCTGGTTTGTCGTAATATCGGGCACCGCATCGATAGGTATTTGGAGTGCCGAGTAAATGCCCAGCGCCACAAGTCCGAGCGCAAGCAGGACGACGAGGCTTCGCCACTGAATGCTGAAATCCACGATCCGTTCAATCATGTGACTAGTCCTCGTGATGCCCCAGTTCGGCCTTCTTGAGCTCGGATTTCAGAATAAACGCGCCTTCAGTCACGACCGCCTCTCCTTCTTCGAGCCCTTCCGTGACTTCCACCCAGTCGCCAACTCTCTGACCGAGATGGACCGGACGCTTTTCAAATCCGTTCTCTCGCTTCACGAAAGCAACCATGTGGTCTTCCACCTTAGTGACGGCTTGGAACGGAACCATGAGGGTAGGCGCGGTGGTCGCGGTCGGGATGCGGACCATTGCGAACATCTCGACTTTTAGCAGGCCGTCGGGGTTGGGGACTTCCACGCGAACCTTGGCGGTGCGAGTCTGGGGGTCCAAAATGTCCCCGACGTAAGTGATCTGTCCCTTAAACACCCGGTCAGGCTGAGCACCCACTCGGACCTCGGCCGTGTTTCCCTCTCGAACGAAGCGGATGTCCTTCTCGTAGAGGTCCGCCTGCACCCAGACCACCGCCAGGTCGGACACCGTCATCACCTCATCTTCCGTGTCAATGCTCTCGCCGGGCGAGACGTTGAACTGCGTTACAACACCCGCAAATGGAGCCTTCATGATGCTGTGAGATGCTTCCCGGTGGTAATCGGCGTCCGCGCTCGCGATAAGCTTGTTGATCTCCGGGTGGGTCATTCCGAAGCGGTGCAGCTTCTCCTCGACCTGAGCGGCTTCCACCTTCTGCTTCTCGGTCTCCGCCAAGGCGTTCCGGTATTCGGCTTCGCGCCGTTGAAGCTCGGCTCTGGCCACTGCCCCGAGATCCACGAGACTGCGAGCCCGCTCAAGCGCCCGCTTGGCTACATCCGTTTCCGAGTTACTTCGTTCGATCGCGGCAAGCGCGGCAACGTACTGTCCCACGGCCTCTCCGAGCTCGACGTTGTCGTAACGCAGCAGCGGCTGGCCCGCCCGAACCCGGTCACCCAGGCGAACATATACTTCGTCGATTCGCCCACGCGCGAGCGGACGGACATGGGCCATCCTCGTCTGGTTTGCCTGGATGCTGCCGGTTGCCTCGATCATCCGCTGGGCAGCACGGGTCTGGACTTCGGCCACCTTGATATCAAGCTTTGCCTGCGCTGCAGGACTCAAGATCAGCGTGGAAGATTCCGAGGCGTCACTGTCCCCGTGGTCAGACTCCCCTTCATGGGCCGACTCCCCCGCCGGCGCGGTACCTGTTGAACTTCGACCGAGATAGAAGCCGAGGGCCAACGCACCGACTAAGAGCAAAATTATTCCGATCGTCGTGATTCTTGTCATTCTTGTACCCTTTACCTCACCGGTGCGCCAACAGCCCGCTCAAGTTCCACGGTCGCCACCAAAGCTTCGCGCAGCAAGTCCGTATAAGCCCGCTGGATTTCGATCTGCCGCCGCTGTTCCTGGATCACGTCCAGCAGCCGCAATTCACCAAGGTCGTAGGCTCCTCGGACGATCTGCAAATTCTCTTGTGACTGCCCGATCACCCCGGAGTTGAAAAGTTCTAGAGCGCCGCTCGCGGCGCCAAGACGGCTCGAGGCGACCAGCACCTCCTGCCGAACCATCCGTTCGAGCGATTCGCGCTCGAGGCGCGCCGCTCGTTGCCGCGCGATGGCGGCGTCGATGTTTCCCTGATTTCGGTTCGCGAAGGGCAGCAGGATGGAAATGCCGCCCGTAATCATGTTGTCTTTGTCCCTGAGGGGAACCAGGCTCCCGCCGGGCTGGGAGAACCCCAACTGGTCAAAGCGCGACTGCACGTGGGAGTAGCCGCCCCGCGCCACGATGTCGGGCGTTGCGTCGGATCTCGCAAGCTGAAGCTCCGCATCGGCCAGCCGCTCCCTGACTCGCGCGGCGGCGAGGTCCGGTCGCCCGGAGAGCGCGATCTCCACTGCCTTCTGCGGCTCGGGCACTTCGGGTCGTTTCTCCAACGGGTCCGATAGTCGCAGCTCTTGGTCGAGCGGGAGGTCGGCAAGAAGCTTCGCCTCGAGCAATGATCGTTCCACCTGACTGGCAAACATCAGCCGGTCCGAGTTGATACGGTTCATCTCCACTTGGAGCAGCCCCCGTTCGAGCGGAGCCGCTTCACCCGCTTCGGCTCGGGCTTTGGCGAGATTGAAGCTCTGTTCGGTGAGCCGGAGCAACTCGTCCGCATTCCGCAGGTTTCGGATAGCGGCCAAGGCTTCCGCGTACCTGATTCGCACCTCGGAGGCCAAAAGCCGTTCTCGATTGGCGATTTCGCTTCTCGCTAGCTCCACACCTCGCTGGGCCACATCAACGCGGTGCTCCCTTTTTCCGCCCAGCTCGAAGGTATGTGAGTAACCGACGGACAGCTCCCGTTCCCCGGAACTGTTCAGCGCATCGCCGTTCGCAAAGGAAATGTCGACCGCGGGATTCGGCCGCAGCCCGGCCTGACGGAGCAATCCCTGGGCTTCGGCGAGACGCTCGCGGGCCGCCAGTAGCCCCGCGTTTCGGCTCAGTGCGAGATGAACCAGTTGCTGGACGGTTGTGCCGCCGCCCTGCTCAGGTGCTGACTCTGTTTGACCATATCCGATGCCGGTCAACACCAGCCACATGACGGTGACAGGTATGAACCGGCCGTGTGCCGGATGCGGGATGCGCATGATCGGACTCCTCGAAACGTTGACGAAGAATTGAGTGTTGCAGCCGGGAACGGCGCTCGGCCGGACGGTACTCAGCCGATGGCCGGTCTCAACAGCGCAGTTGGCTGGAAGTCGGCTGGGTAGGAATTAAGCCAAGTGAGGCAGACGGGGAGACAATGACGGATCCGAAACCAACTGTGACGGCGTCGATCAAATTATCCGTCGGCAGCAGGACACCCTGGTCATCGACGACGGTGAGTCGCGGATTCGCTGGTGCGACCTGACAAAGCAGGGGAACATCACTGCAATCGGCACAGTCCCCCGGATTCCCACCGGTTTTGTCGGCGGTGGGTAAGCTGTGGCAGCATGACGCAAACAGGCTCTCGATCTGCATGTGGCCGCGTGACACGCAAAGCACAGTCACGCCCGGAACCAGAGCGGCGATGAGCGAGAGTACCAGCAATCCCCTGAGAATCTGCCTCGTCATTGAAGTAGATAAGTTTAGCACAGTCATAGAGCGGGAATAGGCGAATAGGACCTGCGGCACCACTGTCCTGAAGCCCCTGTTCCAAAAAAACGTGGACCCGTCGGGCCGGGACGGCATCTAATAATGGAGAGCGCAGTTGTCCGAGTTTCCGAGCGGGGGGCGCATGCGGCGGTCGGAAAAGATCGTGGCGGGTGCTGTCATCGCCGCCATCCTCATTTGCTGGCTCCTGTTTGACCGTCAGGGCGGCCAACCGGACTCTTCTGCGTCCGAGGAGGCGCACTTCGTTGGGATCCGCCAAGCTTCCGACAACCGGACGCCGGTGAGCCCATCCCCACACGAGGCGCAAACTCAGGCGGAGGCGGAGCGAGGACTCCCCGGCCGATCAGCACGCCCTTTCCCTGTGAAACAACGAGGGCCGTCCGACAACTCGATGCCAGCCCGGCTGGACATCACCGTCCTTGACGGGGCAACCCGCCAACTCGTGAAAGACGTGAAGGTGACCGCGGTGAACCGGGCAACCGGTGACACGGTGACGGAACAACAGCTTCCCGAAGGACGAGGCACGATCCAACTTCCGACGGCTGCCTTGCGGTTGAGCATCGAACACCCGGACTACCGGGAACGTGGCCTTTGGCTTGAATTCAGCAGTGGCGGCGTTCAGTCAAGCCAGCAGGTGGTCGAATTGGTCCGCCAGGTTCGCCTGACGGGGGTCGTCCGGGACCAGAACGGCCGGGTGGTCTCGGGGGCGACGATTCGGTTCCCCGGTTCTACGCGCGATCGACCGATCATGACCGGGTTCGACGGGAAGTTTGAGTGCACCGTTGGCCCTGGGCGCCTGGAAGGAGCAATCACCAAGGGGGCGGATACAACCGGATTCCAGGCCGATATTACACCCTACACGCGAACGCTCAACCTCATTCTTCCAGTCACTTGGGCGAGTGTCACCTTCTCGGGACGTGTCTTGAACGAGAAGTCCGAGCCGGCAGAAGGGGCAAAAGTTACGGTCAAGACCCTAGTTGCCGAGGGGCCTCCACCTGCATCAGGAGACTCGCTGACGGTGCAGGACGACGGCACCTTCGCCCTGTCCACCGTCCCTCTATCCAGCGCCCAAGTCCGGATCCAACTCGACGGATACCAGACAATCGAGGAGACAGTTTCGCTCACGGGCGACCTTCACCGGGAGTATTCCCTCGAGCCGTACAACGGCTTTTCGGTCACGCTCGTCACGCCCGAGGGTGAATTGCTCACCAAGGGCTTTCGTGTGACCGGAGTCGGCTCATCGATTTCGAAGATTCACCGCTTCCCGGATGGACGCTACCACGCTACCGACTACCCGGTCGAAATACAGGCAACGGCGACGGAATTGGGTTACGGGAACAGCGAAGTGGTCTCGCTGGCGTCCTACGAACCGGAGGTCATGCTGAAGATGGAACCGGGCGGAACGGTGCGAGGCCGGGTCCTGGACGAAAACGGTTTGCCTGTCAGGCGATTCAGCTTTCTGCTCCTCCAGGGCCCGAAACTCTACCTGTCCCAAAGCCTGATCGACTCGGCCGAGGGTGCCTTTTGCGTCCGCCACGTCGCACCGGGTCGTTATACGCTCAAGATAGTGGCAGGAAGTGGCGTGGAACAGCGGGAAATAGACGTCGTCGTATCGCGCGAATGCCTGGTGGATGTTGTCATGAAGCCGACGAGTTGATTCCGAGTCCGGCTGTCGTTGGTCCGACTTCCAAGTCGGACATTCGGCATGCGGCCAGCTGGCTCGATACTGCTGGCGGTGCGTAAGTCCGGCTTGGAAGTCGGATCTACGCCGAGCGCAGCACTTCTCCCACCAGGTAAAACGACCCGGCGACCACGACTGTCGCGGCCCCTTGCCTTGCCCGCTCGATTCCCTCAGCCGCGTCGCATACGGCGACGCCTTCAGGGAACGCCCGCTTGAGCATCTCGAGTGGAGCGGCACGGGGCGAGCCGATGGGTGTCAGGAAAACGGTCTTGAACAACGGTCGCAGGATCGACGCAACTTCGACCGCATCCTTGTCTCTCATCATTCCAAAGACCAGCGCCCGCGGCTGTTTGGTGTTTTCGACGACAAATTCTGCCAGTACCAGCGCGGCGTCGCGGTTATGTCCCCCATCGAGGAAGACGTCGGGATCGCGCGCTATCCGGTCGATCCGGCCTGGCATCCAGGCTCCCTGAACGCCCTCCCGACACGCTTGCTCCGTGACACGGATTCCATCGATGGACCGGGCTGCCTCGATGGCCACTGCCGCGTTCAGCACCTGGTGTTTTCCAAACATGCGCAGCTGGTACTCCGTCCCCCGAAGCGCGAACCTGTAGCGGCCCTCGTCTGACCCGCGTATCTGGACCAGGTCCGGGTCGAAGACCGTGAGGGGGCTGTCGTGCTGCGAGGCCCTTGCCTCGATGACGCGAAGCGCTTCTTCGTGCTGGGGGGCAGCCAGGACCGGACGTCCGGGATGTATGATCCCTGCCTTTTCGCCGGCAATCTCCGTCAGAGTGTTGCCCAGCTGTGCCTGATGATCCAAGCCAATCGGCATGATAATCGAGAGCAGCGGATCGACGATGTTTGTCGAGTCGAGCCGGCCACCCATGCCGATTTCGAGGACCGCTACATCCACTCCGGCCTCCTCGAAGTACTGGAAGGCGACAGCGGTGAGGGTCTCGAAGTAGGTTGGGTGTTGAGGAAGCCCTCCCTGCGCGATAACCGACACGACCCGGCTGAAATGCCGAGCGAAGGTGCGCTCGTCTATCGACTGTCCATTCACAGCGAAACGTTCGCGTAGCGAGACGACATGGGGCGAGGTGTACAGTCCGATCCGCAGGCCGCCGGCCTGCAGGATGCCACTCAACATGCGGGCGACCGAGCCCTTCCCGTTGGTGCCCGCAACCAGCACCGCTTTGAACTTTTCGTGGGGTTTACCGAGCGAATCAGCCAGGCGGCGGATTGAGTCCAATCCGAACTTCATCGTGAGGACTTCATTCCCGAGCCGGTTCAAATACTCCAGACACTCCGGGTAGTCCATATCAGCGGACAGCCGCAAAGACCAGCCAGTCGGCCAGAAAGGCCTTGAGATCCTTGCGCTGCACGACCGCGTCCAGCATGCCGTGCTCCAGTAGGAATTCGGAGCGCTGAAATCCTTCGGGCAGCTTCTGCCGGATGGTTTGCTCGATCACCCTCGGGCCCGCGAAACCGATCAGTGCCCCAGGTTCTGCGACGTTCAGGTCACCGAGCATGGCGAAACTGGCCGTGACTCCCCCGGTCGTCGGATCTGTCATCAGCGAGACGTAGGGAATGGCCTTCTCGTGCAACCGCGCCAGTGCCGCGCTGATCTTGGCCATCTGCATGAGTGACAGCGCACCCTCCATCATGCGGGCGCCGCCACTGGCTGAGACGATAATAAGCGGCTTCCCGGTCTCCAGCGCTCTCTCGATCGCCCGCGTGATCTTCTCGCCAACCACCGAGCCCATGCTGCCACCGATGAAGTTGTACTCCATGCAGGCGCAGACAACCCTGTGCCCGTGCAGTGCGCCCTCGACGTTCATCACCGCTTCGTTGAGCCCGGTCGATTTGACTGCCTGCCGGACCCGATCCAGGTAACTCTTCCGATCGGTGAAATTCAGCGGATCGGTGGATTGGATTGTGGTCTCGAACTCCTGGTAGCTCCCCTCATCGAGCAGGAGCGCCAGGCGGGTACGCGCGTCGATTTTGAAGTGATAGCCGCACTTCGTGCAGACTTGGAAGTTCTTCTCGAGCTCCTTTTTCCAGATGACGTTCCGACAGCCTTCGCACTTCGTGAAAAGGCCTTCGGTCCGAACACGGCGCTCCTCGTCCGACGGCAGCTGTAGGGGAGTCCTTTCTCTCCGGAACCAAGCCATTGGGTCATTATAGGACAAATGCGCTGCAGGACCTTACGGTTTCCCGGCCGCCTGCCAGTTCGGCCATATAATAGGCACGTGCGCATCCTCCGCTGGATCATCCTAGCCACGATCGTCCTGCAGATCCCGTTCATCTACTCGCTCTTCGGCACTTACCGGACCCAGCGGTATCTGGATTCGCTCGAGCGCGTCAAACACCCGGCCGCGCCGTTTCAAGACATCCGAGGCGGAATCCACGTCCACAGCGCTCAAGGCGGTCATAGCCTCGGCACTTATGAGGATATGTTCGAAGATGCGAAGAAAGCCGGATATCGATTCCTGTTCATCACCGAGCACCCGCGGCCGCAGCGCCTGTTCGAACGAATCCGCGATCCGCGCCTGGTCGTCATCTATGGCTACGAGGAGCGTGGCGAAGGGGCACACTTCCTGGTGAACGAGACTCGCGACGTCCGCCTGCTGACCGATCGGCGAGGCCCGATTCCCCGGGACGCTACCGGTGTGGAGGTTTTCAATCTGCACGAAAGTGCCGCGTCGCTGGATTCGTGGTACAACCGCGCACTTTTCCTCTACCACCAACTGGCATTCGAAGACCTCTTTGTCCTTCGGCTCTGGGAGATCAACCGCGACCACCTCGCCGCCTGGGACCAGGCCCTGCTCGAGCGCAGGATGGTCACTGGCGTCGGCGGCTGCGACGCCCATCAGAACATAGGGCTGATCCTGCAAACAAGCGCCGGGCAGAGGATCTTCGCCGTACTGGTCGATCCCTACGAGGACAGTTTCCGCGCGGTGAGCACCCATGTGGTGCTCAATAGCACCGACGAGGTCTCGGAGCGCTCGATCCTGGACGCGCTTCGATCGGGAGCGGCTTACGTTGCCTTCGAAAGAATCGCCGACTCGTCGGGTTTCACTTTCCACGCGGAGAGCAATGGGCGCGATCACCGGATGGGCTCTACGGTTTCGACTGGCAGTGATCTGATATGCCGGACGCCCATCCGCTCCGATATCGTGGTTTACCGCGATGGGCGGGTCTATCGGAGGGAGACGGGTGCGCGGTTGGAATTGCGGACGACCGATAAAGGGGTGTACCGGGTCGAAGTCTACCCAATCGACCCTCCGGCCCTGCTGGCCGGCAAACCGTGGATCATCAGCAACCCGATCTTCGTGGGGAACACGGACCGACACGGACCAAAACGGATGGCCACGGACGAGTAGTGCGCCATCCGGCACTGCCTGTCCGTGCCCGACACACCGCCAGCGGGGGGCAGCAGCGCTTGCCGGTGTCACGTTGGTCCGACTTCCAAGTCGGACACTACACACCGCCAGCAACACCGAGCCAGCTGGCCGCATGCCGAATGTCCGACTTGGAAGTCGGACCAACGAGAGATTCGCAAAAGCTGCTACACCGAGCCAGGCAGCGAAAACAGAAACCAGGCTAGCACTCGCATGGAGTTGGTTGCCAGCGTTTCGGCTGCCGTCTGCCTGCTGTCCTCTGCCTGCTGCCCGCTGAAAGCAGGCGGTTGCTCGGAAAATCGGATAGAATCACGCCCATGAGAACTCTGGAAGAGCTGGCATTGGGAGGGTGTCTGCCACTCGAGACGCTGGAAATCATCGAGCAGACGATCGTCGGAAACGGAAATTTTGCACCTGAACGTGTTCGGCAGCAGATCGAGTGGTTTTGCCGCGACCTGCGAATCAACCGCTATTATTTCGAAACTACACCGCCGGAGCTCATTGCGCGACACATCGAATCGCTGCGGGCTGCGGAGATCATTGCCCAGAACTCCGGCGAGGAAGTCCGGCTGAACCTGGCGAGCGAGCAGGCAAACCAGGCGATCTATTTCGTCGCCGAGGAGCCTGAAGCAACCGATGAGGTCGAGCGCAGGATCGAGACGAAGTACCCGCGATTCCGGCTGCAGTCCTACCTGACCAAGGGGAAGGTTCACGGAACGCCCTTCCGGCTCTACTTCCTCGCCGCTCCTTCGTTCCCGGTGCGGCAGCCGGGTCAAGAGCTGACCTTCGAGACGGCCGTGGATGTCGATTTCCTCCGCCGAAGCCCGGAATCCACGGTCAATCGCTACAAGCGAGGCTGGGAAGCGCTCCGCGGCAAGGAAGCGCCATTTATTCACATCTCCGAGGGGGATCCCGATGAAACCAGAATCATGGTAACCCTCAAACGAGACGCATCACGCCGGTTCACCTCTGACTTCTCACATGTTCTTGATACGTATGAGCTGCACACCGTTCGCAAGTATGTAGAGCCATACGCCGACGACAAGATCGCTTTTTCGTTTTACCTTCCGAGAATCGAGGACCCGGACATCGCGTATCGGCTGGAGCGCGATCTGAGCGCGGTCGTGATCATGCCAACGAGCAAACTGAGCACGCTTTTCTTTCAGCGGCAGTTTTCCGCACAGGAAACCCTTTACGCGACCGCCGTATCGCACTTTGCCAACCAGTTCCTCACTTCCGACAGCGAGGAATTTCAGGCGATCTCGCTTGCCCTCGAAGGCAAACCCGAAATCAAGGGCATGCTGACCCGGCTGAAAACAAAGCTGGTCAAGGACACGTATACTCCCAGCCGTGTCAATGAAACCATTATTCGATTCCCCGGGATTGCACGTCTGGCCTTCGAACAATTCAGCCTTCGGTTCTCACCCGAGCCCGATGAGGGCGATCCCGACCAGATTGGACAACAGATCCACGAAGGAATTGCGTCGGGTATCTCGTGGGAGGTAGAACGGCGGGTCATGGAGTCGTTCCTGACCTTCAACAAGGTGGTTCTGAAGACGAACTTCTTTAAGACTGACAAAGCGTCGCTGGCTTTTCGACTTGATTCTTCCCTGCTTGATCCGATCGACTATCCGCAGAATCCTTTTGGAATTTTCTATCTCGTGGGGAAGGAATTTCGCGGGTTCCACATCCGGTTCAAAGATGTGGCACGCGGGGGAATCCGTCTCGTCAGGAGTCGTAACGAGGAAACCTACGACATCAATTCCGACTTCATTTTTGACGAGAACTACAACCTGGCATCGACCCAGCAACTCAAGAACAAGGACATACCCGAGGGCGGATCCAAAGGCACGATCCTGCTGCACTTCGATTCGCAGGATAAAGCCGAATCCGCGTTCAAGAACTATGTCGACGGTGTACTCGATCTACTGATGCCAGGCGGAGACATCGTCGACCGTTACGGACAGCAGGAGATCCTCTTCCTTGGCCCCGATGAGGGAACTGCGGAGCTGATGAACTGGGCCTGCCTGCGCGCCAAGGAACGAGGCTACGCTTACTGGAAGCCGTTTACCACCGGCAAAGCGCCGTCCCTCGGCGGCGTTCCTCACGACGTTCACGGCATGACGACGCAGGGGATCCACGAGTACGTTCTGGGCGTGCTCGAGCAGCTTGGCCTGGAAGAAAGCCAAGTCACCAAGATCCAGACCGGAGGACCGGACGGAGATCTGGGCAGCAACGAAATCAGACTATCCAAGGATCGGACCCTGGCCGTGGTCGACGGCAGTGGTGTCGTCTACGATCCGCGCGGGCTAGACCGCAAGACTCTTCTCGGATTGGCCGACCGGCGCCAGATGGTTCGCCATTTCGACCGATCCAAACTGTCAACTGACGGCTTCGTGGTCACGATCGAAGACCGGGACCTCGTGCTGCCGGACGGCACGCGTGTCATCAACGGCGAACATTTCCGCAATCGGTTCCACCTTCTGCCCAATATCACCGCGGATCTGTTTGTTCCCTGCGGCGGGAGGCCCCGGTCGATCAATATCGGAAACTGGTCGCAGATGCTTGGCGAAAACGGACGGCCGCGTTTCAAGGCAATCGTCGAAGGGGCGAACCTCTTCATCACACAGGACGCCCGGTTGCGGCTGGAGGAGGCCGGCATAGTCTTGATCAAGGATGCGTCGGCTAACAAGGGCGGTGTCACCTCTTCCTCCCTCGAAGTCCTGGCGTCACTGGCGCTAAATGACGAGGAGTATCGGTCGCTGATGATGGTAGCAAACGGTCCCGAATCTGAATTCCGGGTTCGCTACGTGCAGGAAATCATCGAGAAGATCCGGGCGAATGCGAGGCTCGAGTTCCGAGCGCTGCAGCGGGAGCGGAAGGAAACCGGTGTGGCCAGCTCGATTCTGTCCGACCAGCTCAGCCTGAAGATCAACGCGCTGGCCGATGCGATCCAGAGATCCGACCTCATTTCCGATCCCGAGCTCGTCCGTGCTGTTGTGTCGGACTACTGTCCGCGCGTCCTGGTCGACCACCTCGGAATTGAGACGGTCCTCCAACGGGTACCCGGCAAGTATGTCGCCGCCATTGTCGCCAAACAGATGGCGAGCGCCTATGTCTACCAGAGCGGACTGCGTGCCATGGAAGTGGATTTTCTGCGTTTTGTCCAAGAGATCCGGCTGGTGGGCGCATAGGAATAGTGTTTCGGGGAAGGCGTTTCGGGGACATAATACTTAATTCCCAAGCATCCGGCAGTATCGCCCGTGAGCAAAAGGAATTAAGTTTTGTGTCCCCGAAACTCGGGGCGCACAGTTCGGGCAGTTTCGGGGACATAATACTTAATTCCCAAGCACCCGGCAGGATCGCCCGTGAGCAAAAGGAATTAAGTTTTGTGTCCCCGAAACTCGGGGCTGCACAGTTCTTTGCTCACGGGGAGGCGGGTGCTCACAGATGGGAATTGAGTATGACGTCCCCGAATTCCGCCTCTAGAGATCCCGCCGGGAGAAGGCTCTCATCGCCAGCCAGAGAGCCACCACCGTGTAGACGATCGCGTAGCCGATCATCACCACGTTAGGCGCCGAAGGGGCGGCGAACGGGGAAAAACCCAACGCCTGGACCAACGGCGACTGCATCTCGAAAGCCGCCCTTCGCCAGAGCGCCTCGCTGGGGAAAAGGAGGCTGCAGACCACTCCGACGTTTACGGCCGCCTGCCGCTGCAGGAAAGACCCGACGTGCTCGATCCACCCGCCGACGAACGCGATGCCGAAAAGACCGAAAACCAAAACGCCGTTCGCCAGAGTCGAGAATACTGCCCCCCCCAAAAGGGACACACTCAGCATCAGCATCCCGTTCAGCCAGATCAGCACAACGGCGCGGGCAGGATTCGGCGGGCTATAGCCCGAAATCAGATAAACCGATAAAAGGACCCCTCCCGCCATCAACAGGAGGTACATGCTCAACATTCCGACGAAGCCCAGCCACTTCCCCGCCAGGATCTCCCAGCGCCGGATGGGCTTGGAAGCGATGGCGTGTATGGTTCCCGATGCGATCTCGCCCGCGAGCGTGTCCACCGAGACGAGCACCGTCATCATGACGGTCAGGAAGTTGACCACGTAGAGCCCCGCCATGACCATGAAGCTTCGCATCTCGCGGAGCGCGATTGGCGGGATGTGCTCCCGAGTGGCTTCCCGGTTGAAGTACAGATACCCGCTTGCGTAGATCGCGAGGAACAAGAGGCCCATCAAGAAGGCACATAGCAATATTTTCCGCCGGGCGGCCTCATTAAACGTGAGCCGTGCCATCACGAACGTCGTTCTCATAGACCTCCGTCGGTCCCTATGATCTTTACAAACAGGTCTTCGAGCGACAAACGTTGCGGGGTAACCGAGAAAACCTCAGCTCCACCCTCGACCAGCGCCCGTGTGATCATCGGCAGGTGGTCCTCGCCGCTCAAACCGAGCAGCACATGTTCTCCGTCCAGCCGGACGTTTGAAGCTAAACAGGACAAACGTCCGAGCAGCTCTGAAGTCACACCCCTGGCCCTCACGTCGACGGTGAATTCGGATTCCATCAGACTGGACATCGTGGCCGTCTGGACCACGCGGCCCTTTTTGACGAATGAAACCCGGTCGCAGGTAATTTCCACTTCGCTCAACAGGTGGGAGTTCAAGAAAACCGTTGTACCCCGGGCACGCAAATCCCGGATGATGTCCCGTACGAGACGGCGGCCAAGCGGATCCAGTCCCGACGTCGGCTCGTCCAGGAAGACCAGGTCGGGCTGATTGAGCAGGGACTGGGCCAATCCAATCCGCTGGAGCATACCCTTGGAGAACTGTCCGAGTTTCTTGGAGGCGTGCTGGGTCAACCCGATCAGTTCCAAGAGCTCTTCGATGCGGGCCTGAAGCACCCGGTCGGGCATCTTGTAGAGTCTCCCGTGCAGGGTCAGGAACTCCCGTGCCGACACCCAGTCATGAAAACGAAAATGTTCAGGGAGGAAACCGATCCGCTGCCTGATTCGCCAGTCATTCAACGGGGAACCGAGCAACCGGGCCGATCCCTCGGTCGGATGCACAAGACCGAGCAGCATTTTTACCGAGGTCGTTTTTCCGGCTCCGTTCGGACCCAGGAATCCGAACACCTCACCTCGGAAGACCTCGAGCGAAAGGTCTTCGACGGCAACCTTGTCATCGAAGACCTTTTTGAGTCCCTGGCTGGAAATCGCTACCGCTTCCGTTGGCACCATTGGTCAGCTCAGGGAAGCAGCCAGTTTTAAGGCCGTTTCACGATCGCCCGGACCGCTCAACGTGTAAACGATCTCGCCTTTGATCCATATGAGCATGTACCTGTTCAGACCGCGGAACTGGCTGGTTACGAGGGTCCCGTTAACCCCGTCCACTTGGACCGCTTCGGCCGAGTTCAGATTTCTCGGGATCGGCACCACGAGGGTCGTCGCCCAATCCACCGTCTCGCTGAAGGTCCGGGCCTCCTCCGCGCTCATACCGAGCAGCTGCAGCATCGACTCGGCGACCTGATCGATGTCGATTCCCTGTGGCGCGGCCACCGTCGGCGAGAGCATCTGCATCAGAACAGTGCACGGTCGCTGGAGAAAAGCGCTTCGATCATAGTCTTCAGGACGCCGGGACTCGGACATTGAACCGCACTCGCCGAACATGCCCACCACCGCGGGAGGAATACTGACCGACACCTGGGCTCCATCCAGCTCGGGGGGCAGGACGAGGTCCTCTTTGCCGATTTCCGACAGCATGCCTTGGATCTTCGCCAGATCGACGTCCATTGTCACCTGCGCAGCCGGTTGCACAACCCATTTGACGGGCCCCTGCGCAGCCCGGGGTATCCTCACCGTGATCCCTGCCTTGCGCGAGGCTTCCAACGGATCAGTGACCTCCTCGCGAACCCCCTGGTGGTTCACCTGGACGTTATCGGACAGCAGCTTTTCCAGTTGGCTCGATGAACGCAGTCGGCCAAGCTGCTGCTCCACAGCCTTGGGATCGACCGAGACGGTCTGAACCTTCTGGACACGGAAGAGGCTCAGAAACCGGCCGGCCAGCGCCCGCCCGGAAGGAAAAGATACCAGGAGTGCAATCATCAGCACCGCACTCGCACCAACCCAAGCCATGCGATATTTTCTGGCAAATATCTGTCGCCACATTGATTTGTTCTCCTTGTGCGCCTGTATGCGGACACCGAGCCGAAGGCGAGCCGCCTCGATCAAAAGCGGACTCTTCACGGAGTCGGCCATGAGACCGTTGATCTCGCTCTCAACGAGGTTTGCACGCTCTCGAATAATGGCATGGCGTTCCGAGCACCCTGTGCACTTCTCCAGATGCCCCAAGACCGATTCCCGACTTCCGGAATCCAGTTCACCATCCATCAAGGCCCGCAATTCGCCGTCGCTGATGTGCATGGTCGTGTCTCGCTGTAATTGTTTCATTTGCTCTTTACTGCCCGGTAATGCTTTTCGAACTCTGTCTCTGCGCGCGCCAGGAGGGTACCGACCGAAACCGGTCGAAGATCGAGAGCCGAGGCAATTTCGGCGTAAGAGAGTCCTTCGCTCCTGAGCATGAGCATCTGCGCCGAGCGCTCACTGAGCCGGGCTAGAACCGCGCGGACCAGCTCACGCTCCTCCAGCCGCTCCATTGCGGCCGGGACGCTTTCCGCACTCGCCAGACCAAGCAGGTGTCTGGATGCCGCCTGTTCGTGAAGCGATCGCCGCTTCTTTGCCCGCAAAGCGTTCAGGCCGAGGTTTGTTCCAACGCGGTAAAGCCATCCGGCCAGGTTGGACGCCCGCAGGACCTGATCCCTTTTCTGGTACAGCCGCCAGAACGTCTCGAGCGCCAGGTCCTCGGCCTCGGCTCGACTACCCGTCAGTCGGGTGAGCAGCGAACAAAGCCGGGACCACTGAGCCCGGAATACCTCCTCGAACTGAGCGTCGGGGTCAATCCACTCCCTCAATTCAGTTTGGCTCTGCACCAGATACCTCGCACAACTTGCCTCAAGCAATCGTTTCGTTCCTCCGCAATTATAAACACCGGCAGGAGAGGAACTGTGACAAGAATCTGTTTGGGGTCGCCTGGAGCGAAGGGGTTCAAGCACACAAAAAGGCGGGATCAGAAATCGCCCCAACCTGCAGGAGCGGCGAAATCCGACTTAGCAAAAACAGTCATGAGTGGCCAGAGCTGTCCGGCTCTTCCGGGCTACCGGGCGCCTACCGCGAACCTGCGACGCGGAGCGTTCTGGGCGTAATGCCACTCGACTTCCCGATGACCGCACTCGTCACAAGTCGACACCATTTCGATGTAGTAGCGACCGACGGGCGCTGCCTTGAAGTAGTCCGGCCCCAGCCGAAACACCTCACTGGGTCTGATGTATGACTTCTGGGACATCAGACCGTTGCACTTCGGGCATCCCATGTGCCACCTCCAGGTCTTTGAAGACTGCTAGACCTCACCGACTTGTCGTGGAATGCCACAATCCTACTACAACGTTGAAGCGTGCACAATCGCCAATATGCGAAAAATCGAGCATTTCACAAAAGAGGGCCCGAAAAATGCTAATCGGCTATTCGACCGGCTGGGCACTATTGTGGATGAGGTGGAGGTTGCGGACGTAGACCACGCAATTGAAAAGGTATCCGGCTATGTAGACAGGCTGTTTGACGTAGAACCCGTATGCGAGGAGCAACAGGCTTCCGACAATACTCAAATACCAGAACGAAACCGGGATAACGCTCTTTTTCTGCTTCTCTGACTGAATCCATTGAACGATGAATCGGCAGCTGAAGACCAACTGTCCCAGCCAGCCGATGATCGCCCACGGATCTCGCATTTGAACGTACAGATCATAGAAATACTGGCTGAGAGCTTCCATTCAGTCCTCGCTTTGAAGCCGGGCATTATTTCATAAACGGGCCGGCGGTCTGAAGGCCGAACTCGCCCCGGACGACAGGCCGTTGCCAGTCCAGAGGCTACTCTGGAATATAATAGAGGGCACGATTCGGTTCGGTTGTCCAGGCAGGCGCGCTCGAGAGGCCCTATATCGTTGGCAGAAGCAGGATCTCCGGTTCGATCAGGCGATGAGCAGCTGCGCATCATCGGGTTCGCGGCCCTGCTGCTCTTCACAATCATCGCGGCCTTCATCGTGCTCAAAACCGTGCGCGACGCACTGGTCCTCGTGCACTACTCGCCAGAAGAACTTCCATATTTCATGGTAGCCACTACCCTGACCGTCGGCTTGGTGGTATGGCTGCAGCTTCGCGCTCAGAAGAGATTATCACTGTGCCGAACGGTGGCGGCAACCCAGGTGATCTTCGCAGCCGGCACCATGGTCTTCCGGTATGCGGTTCTGAGGGAATGGTCTTTCGCCCTGCCCCTCTTCTACGTTTGGGTCGGCGTGTACGGCACCCTGGCTCCGGTACTTGCCTGGTCGATCATCGGCACTCGCCTGTTGACCCGCGAAGCCAAACGTGCGATCGGCGTAATCGGCGGGGGTGCGGTAGCGGGCTCGATCTTGGGGGGTGTGGCTTCGGAACGCGTGGCACACTTGGGGAACGTGCATGATCTGATTTCGGTTGCGGCCGTTCTGATGCTGTTCTCGGTTGTCTCGATAAGCGGCCTGGGGCTGTGTCCGCGCGTCATGCCTCGCGAATCGGACACTGAGGATCCTGATCCTCCCCCGATCCAGAGACGGTTTGTCGTCATCCTCTTGCTCATCGTTTCAGCCGGCAGCATGGTCTCGACATTCGCTGAATTCCAGTTCAAGATCACCGCACAGAGAGACTTGAATGATCTGAGGAGCCTGGCCGAATTTTTCGGATGGTTCCACGCCTATCTTGGCGTCGGGACTCTGCTCTTCCAACTTATAGCGACTCCATTGCTCTTGCGCTGGGGGGGATTGGCCTTAGCATTCGCCGTCATGCCGGTAGCGCTTCTGGTCGGAAACGGACTGATTCTCGCTTACGGAACGCTCTGGGCGGCTGTGGTCATGCGTGGAGGCGAACAGGTTTTCAAGCACTCCATCGATCGATCGGCATTCGAAGTTCTCTTCACGGCAATCCCGGCGAAGGGGCGTATGCGACTGAAGTCTCTGGTGGACGCAATCGGTGTTAGAGCCGCTGAGAGCCTTGCCGGCATCGCGCTGATCATCATTTTCTCGATCGCTCACCTGTCGATTCGATCGATATCCTCCATGAGCCTTCTGCTCGTGGTTTGCTGGCTGACCGCGGCAGTCCTTTTGTCCAAGGAGTACAAGAGCGTCCTGGTCGACTCGGTGCAAAGGGGGCGGATCGATCTGGAATATGTGCGATCCCGCTTGTTTGGGCACGAGTTCAAGGCGCTGTTTCCCCGGATGCTCAAGACGATGTCGGCAAAAACCTGGCTCTCCCTGCTGGACCTGATGGAAACAGGTCAAACGATGGGGCTGGGAAACGAGCTAAGCCTGCTGCTTCGTCACGACGACGCCCGAGTCCGTCGAAAGGCGCTCCACCTTTTGTTTTCGGACAAGCAAGACTTCTCGAACCAAGTGGAACCACTCATCAACGACGCTGACCGGGTCGTTCGCATGGAAGCGGTGCGCTACCTCTGCTCGCACTCTGCTCAGCCCCTTGAGAGGCTCATGTCATTCATGCAGGACGAGGACTCGACCGTCCAGGTCGCAGCCTGCTCGTGCACCCTGTTGCATGAGGAAGAGGCATCGCGCGGTATCGCCGGACAGAGACTGCTCGACCTCCTGCAAAAATCCTACGACCCCGACCGACCGGAGACCCGACTGGAGATGGCCTACGTCCTCGAGCACTTCACGGACCAACGAGCGACTCTCCAAGTCGCCGAGAAACTGTTGTCCGATCCTTCTCTGGAAGTGCGTAAAGCAACTGTCCGGAGCACGGCGCAGACCCGGCATCCGGAAGTACTTCCGCTCTTGCTCAAGTCTTGGACGGACAGGGCTCTTTGGGCAGACCTCCGAGGCGCGCTGTCCGGCTTCGACAGTTCTTTGCTCCCGGCGGTAACTCCCATACTGGACGACCCGCAATCAGCGATTGAACTCAAAAGGCTGGTATTGCAGGCACTCTCCGACATCGGGGGCAACGACGCCGTAAGGTGTCTGCTCCAGCAGGCGGCAGCCGACGACCCCGGTCTTCGCTACACCGCGATCAAGGGACTCAATCACCTGCAGTTGCGAGAACCGCTCACGGCTTACCGAACTGATATCGAGCGGCTGCTGACAGCCGAAATCGACGCACTCGCAGTCGAGAACCAGCGGATTCACTCCTTCGGGCCACAGCCGTCGGCCCTCCTGGAGAAAGTGTTCCTGCACGAACGGCGCTGGTTCGAGAACCGAATCTTCCGGCTTCTTGGACTGCTCTATAACCCCGAAAGCATCTACAACGCCTACCTCGCCTTCTCCGGCGAAGACCCGCGGCTTGCCGACCAGGCAGTCGAACTGCTCGACAGCGTGCTCGAGCTCGACCATCGTCGGCGGATTATCAGGCTTCTGGAGCCTGAGCCGGCAGCGTCCGATAGACTGTTCGGAACCGAGGAGCGCAAGACCGCCCTATTCGAATTTCTCCGGGGGCGCGATCCGCTGTTGGCATCAGCCGCGCTTGTCGATCTGACGACACTAGAGCTGAACCTGTGGCGCAAAGAACTGTACGAGGCGCTTGCGTTGTTCGATTCTGGTTCGATCGCTCACGAGACGGCCGACTGGAGATACGCACAAATGGATAACAGCACGAATAAACAGGACGGCTCTCTGACGACTATCGAGAAGCTGGAAAGCCTTTCCCGGGTGGATATCTTTTCCCGACTTGGACCACCGGAACTGCTGGTCCTGGCTTCTCGCAGTATCGTCGAGGAATACCCGGTCGGCCACCTGATCTACAGCGCGGGCGAAACCGCGCACCATATCTACAACCTCATCAGCGGCCGGGTGGAGCTCAGGCGCGAATCTGGACAAGCGGAGGAAGTCGGGCCGGGTGGCAGCTTCGGAGCCCTTGCAGTCCTAGGCAGGCAGCCGCGCTTCTTCAGCGTGGTCGTGCTCGAGAAGTGCCGGTGCATCAAAGTCGACCGCGACGCGTTCTGGGAGATGGTGGAAGACTACCCGAACGCCTCTCGGGGCATCTTCGAAGTGCTCGCAAAACAAATTTTGCGCTTGATGAACCGCATCTCCGGGTAATTGCGGGGCTCTCGAGCCCGATCGACCGCGCCGGACCCCAAGGACCCCAAGGACCCCAGGGACCCCAGGGATCTCAAGGACCTCAAGGACAAAGACCAGACAGCTTGGGGCCAGGCTCTTGTCCTTGCTGTCCTTGGGGGTCGGCGTGATCAGCCCGCCTCAGGCCGCAGGGCGAACCGTCTCAAGTTCCGCCGATTTTTCACGGAACCGGCGACCCGCGTAGATGCCCGCTGCAATCATTCCGACCGCAACAACAATGGTCGCCAGGCTCAGCCAGCGAGGAGCGATTCCAGCAGCGGCGAGACCCAATGCCCCAACAATGCTGATCCCCTTGGCCACCCGCTGTACGAACATATTCGTGAACGCTCGCGCCTTGTACTTTTCGTCCCGGCTGGTGACGACGTAGAGAGATTCGCGCGCCGTCTGCTGAATCGAGTAGTTGAACCCGTTGTCGGAAATGACCAGGAAACTGGATACCAGCAGCGTCGGAACCAACAAAAAAGCCGTCGAACTGGCAATGGCGGCGACCGGCAGGACCAGCAGCGCCACCGTAAGTCCGGCCTTCCTCATAATGAGGCTGACCAGGAAAAACTGGACGAAAACGGACAGCATGTTCGCGTAGAAGTAGACATCGATCATGGATGCCTGGGTCGCCTCAACGCCCGCCAAACCCTCCGTCTGCTTCTTGAACTGGTAGTCCATCAACTGAGATGCGATCTCGTAGAACAGCATGATCAAGGCAATCGCGAGGAGATAGCGCGATACCATGACTAACCGGGCACCGTCCAAGGCGGAGGTCCAACTCGACTTCTTCCGCTCCTCCGGTTTGACCGGCCGCTTATCCTGGTCCGGCAATCGGAATGCCCTGGTCTTTACAGTCCAGTACTCGATTACGGCCGTTGCGATGGCTACCAGCGCTATCATGACCGCTGACCAGAACAGGAGTCCGGCCATCCCGATGCGGCTGAGCAGGACCTTAGCGAGACTAATTCCAACCCAGCCACCCACGACTCCGCCGCCCCCAACAACACCGAACAGGCGCTTCGCCTGGTCGCTGTCCGTCAGGTCCGTCGCGTAGGCCCAGAAAGCCGCGACCATGAGTGTCGTCTCCAGATCGCCGAGGAAATAGAACGCCCAGATCGGCAGCGCACTTGGACTTCTGAGCGCCCAGATCAGGACAAGGAAACCGACGACGAAGAAGCCGCAAAGTACGTAGATAAGCCAGTTGCGCCGCAATTTGCTGTACAAAAGGCTGTAGGCGGCCACAGCCACGGCCGCGACTATGATGTTGGCCAGCTTCGCGTACAGTTCGATATCCGCTCCGTAGTGTTCCACGAACAACCCGTTCTTGAGCGGCTTGAGGATTTGAAAAACTGCAATGATCAGGAAGTAGAACACAAACAAAAGGAGCGCGACCGGGAGCTCCCGTCGGTCGAAATCGAAGATCGCTCGAAGCGGATTTTTCATCTGCTCCCCCTTGTGCTGTTGGAACTGAGGACTTCTCCAATACTTCCTCAAGTACCCCACAAGGGTCAAGCGGGCAGCGGGCAGCAGGCAGCGGTCAGCTGGTCAGCCGGTCAGCCGCTCAGTTTGCGCCGATTTTACACTCGGGCCTGAAGCGTTCTCATTCTCCCAAACGTATTTATAGAGCAACAACACAAAACGGTGAATATGGATTCTGTGATGTACAGCCCTATCAATAGCCTTGTTTGGACGCTGCTCTTCAGAACGGTGATGTTCAGCGTCGCGATCTTGCCGTTGGCGGCAACTCCTCAGGATCAGGCTGGGACCCAGGCTCCTCGGCCTACTTACCTGGCAGGCGAGATTCAATCGCTCGATGTGGCTGCCCGGCGAATCATCCTGACGACCGCCAACGGCGAGGTTCAGGCAACCTTTACGAACGAAACCGAGTTTCTGAAGGTCCCGCCGGGGGAAAAGACACTCGAAAAGGGTACGCCGGTTGAGTTTTCGAGTCTTCAACCCGGAGACAAGGTGATTGCCCGTGGCCGAGTGGCGCCCGACGGCAAGAGCGTCCCTGCCCGTCAGATCATCGTGGTCAGCAAAGCGGACATCGCCCAGAGGAACCAGCGCGAGGCGGAAGATTGGCGGCGCCGGGGGATCTCCGCGGCGGTTATTTCCGTCGGCCCGGCCAAGGGCGAAATAACCGCCAAGACAATTGGCCTCGGTAGCAGTCGGACAATGGCAATCGCGGTCAACGACAAGACGCTGTACCGGCGCTATGCACCTGATTCGGTCCACTTCGCGGACGCCAAACCGAGCTCACTGGCCGAAATCAAGCCCGGCGACCAGTTGCGTGCACTCGGCAACAAAGATGAGGCGGAAACGCGGGTTGACGCCGAAGTTGTCGTTTTCGGGACGTTCGTGATGGTAGGCGGGCCGATCAAGGCGGTCGACGCTCAGGCCGGCACGATCTCGATCCAGAACCTGCCCACGAAGAAGCCTCTAACTGTTGTCATAAACAAGGACAGTGTTCTGCGGCGGATTCCGGAGCAGATGGCGACGATGATGGCCCGTCGTCTCAATGCCTCGGTAAACGGAACAAACGGGAATCCGGGACGCTCGTTTCCCGGCGCGGCCACGACCGCTCAACCGGGCGCATCGTCGGGAGGACAGGGACAGGCTCGAGGCAGCGAGGGACTGGGGTCCGGAGCGCCGACGGGGCCCGGCGGTCCCAGGCGAGGCGGCGACCTGTCCGAGATGTTTCAGCGACTACCGGCTGTCTCCATCAACGATTTAAAACCGGGTGAATTGATCATGGTTTCAAGCACGGTCGGCAACGACCCAGACAAGGTAACGGCGATCCTTCTCGCGGCAGGAGTTGAACCGCTCCTGACGCTCCCTTCTCAAGGAGATACGAGCAGTTTCAACTTCCCGTCCGGTGTGCTTGATATGGGTATGGGACTTCCCTAGTCCCACTGAGAAGTCTTCAAAACTAGCGGAGTTCACCATGTTCAGCTATCGGGTACTCTATCTCTGCCTGCTCATCATCCTGATGTTCGCTACGACCGGCGTAGCACAATCCCCAAGCAGTTCCCTGCCCGCCGTTCAAGGGAAGGTGTTCGACGAGCGCGGTTTTGTGCTGCCCCGAGCGAGTGTGATCGTCACGGACGCCAACGACGCGGAACGAATCACGGTGACCAGCGAGGAAGGCAATTTCTCCATTCCGAACCTGGGCCCGGGGATTTACAGCGTCAGGGCGGTCGCTAAGGGATTCGACCCCGAGACCAAGATGGTCGAAATCAAGGCTAACCAGCCGACCGTGGAAGTAAGCTTCATCCTGAAAGTGGCCCTGGAAAAAGAAGAAGTGACGGTCACTTCGGATACCGAGGGGGTCAGCCTGGCGGCCGAGGAGAACGCCGGCGCTCTGGTGCTCAAGGGCGAGGACCTTGACGCCTTGCCCGACGATCCGGACGAGCTCGCTGACGCGCTTCAGGCGCTGGCCGGGCCGGGGGCCGGCCCAGACGGTGGTCAGTTCTACATCGACGGGTTCAGCGGGGGACGAATGCCGCCAAAAGCGTCGATCCGCGAGATCCGCATCAATCAGAATCCTTTCTCCTCGGAGTTCGAGCGCCTGGGATTTGGCCGGATTGAGATCCTCACCCGGCCGGGAACCGAGAAGTTCAGAGGTGAAGCAGATTTCCGGTTCAACGATGAGAGCCTTAACTCCCGGAATCCGTACGCATCGACGCGAGCGCCGTTTCAAGCGCGCAGCTACGGCATGAACCTCAGCGGACCGGTCATCAAGAACAGGGTGTCGTTCTTCGTCGACGCCAGCAGGCGGGAGTTCGACGAGAATGCGGTGATTAATGCGACCGTGTTGGATAACAATCTCCAGCCCATTGCGTTTAATGAGACCCTGGTGACGCCCCAGCGCCGGACCAGCATCTCGCCTCGAGTAGAAGTCCAGCTCAGCCCCAACAACACGCTGATCGGCCGCTACGGTTATTCGGAATCGCGCAACGCGTTCGAAGGAATCGGAGGCTTCTCGCTCAGTTCACTGGCCTACGACACGATGTCCAAAGAGCACGAGATGTCGTTGACTGAAACCTCGGTCATCAAGGGACGCATCATTAACGAGACGCGTCTGCGTTTTGACCACAACGAGCGCAATCGCGGCAGGGATTCCGACGAGCCGGCCCTACGAGTCTTGGATTCCTTTTACGGCGGCGGGTCAACAACTGGCTTGTCGGGCAATATCGACAAGGAGTGGGAACTCCAGAACTCCACGGCCTGGGCCGCGGGCAGGCATGCTCTCAAAGCGGGCGTCAAGATCGAGTACGTTTCGACTGAAGATATAACCAGGAACAACTTTGCCGGCACCTTTACGTTCGCGGGCGGCGCCGGTCCGGAACTGGATCAGAACAACCAGCCGGTGCTGGGCGCCGACGGACAACCTGTTCTGGTCCCACTGTCCAGCCTTGAGCGCTACCGTAGGACGCTGTTGTTTTCACAGCTCGGTATGGACCCGGCGGATATCAGGGCCTTGGGCGGCGGCGCTACCCAGTTTTCGCTGTCGGCCGGCAACCCTCTTGCTGGTATCAGCCAGACCCAGATGGGCCTGTTCGTGAACGACGACTGGCGGATACTGCCCTCGTTGCTTCTTTCGTTCGGCGTGCGCTACGAGGCGCAAAACAACATCAGCGATCACCTGGACGTTGCCCCTCGCGTGGCTTTTGCCTGGTCGCCGGGCGTAAAGCAAGGCCAGCGACCATCGACCATCGTCAGGGGCGGATTCGGGCTTTTTTACGATCGGGTCGGCGAGAGCCTGGTGCTCGAGGCCAACCGCTATAACGGGATCAATCAGCAACAGTTCATCGTCTCTAATCCCGACTTCTTTCCGACCGTCCCGACACCGGACCAGTTGGCTGCCAACGCCACCCCGCAGTCGATTCGACGGCTATCCGAGAAGCTCAATGCTCCTTACTCCATGCAGGGAGCGATCAGCGTAGAACGGCAACTGCCTAAGTCGTTCACTGTTTCGGTGAGCTTCGTGCACACCGCGAGACTGCACGATCTGCGCTCTTTCAACATCAACGCGCCGGACCCGGTGACCAACCAGCGCCCGCTGGGAGAGATCGGAAACATCTTCGAATACCATTCGGACGGGCGATCGCGTCAAAACCAACTGATCGTGGGACTGAGCAACCGGTTCAGCCAAAGGTTTACGATTTTCGGCAACTACTCGCTTGGAAAAGCGGAGAGTAACGGCGAATCCGGCTCCGGGTCTGCTTACGATCCATACGATTTCGATTTCGCGTTCGCCCGCGCGCCCTATGATGTACGTCACCGAATCGTTATGGGCGGCTCCCTGACGTTGCCCGGAGACATCCGTCTCAACCCGTTCGTCATGGCCTCGTCCGGACGGCCGTTCAACATTACGACCGGACGCGACACCAACGGGGACACCCTGTTTACCGAGCGCCCTGCCTACGCTAACGATTTGGACAGGCCCGGCGTTGTGCGGACCCAGTGGGGAGCGTTTGATCCTAACCCGGCGCCGGGCGCAGTGATCATTCCTCGGAATCTCGGCGAGGGACCAGGATTCCTGATGACGAGGCTGCGTCTGAGCAAGACAATCGGGTTCGGGAAGGCTCCGGAGCGGCTCCCGGTCGAAGGTGGGCCGGACGGTCCGCCGGCGGGTATGTGGGCCGGAGGCGGGCCCGGTGGCGCAGGCGGCCGGGGGGGTGGCGGTGGTCGTGGACCAGGTGGTCCCGGCGGCGGTCGAGGCTTCGGAGGCTTTGGCGGAAACACCGGCAAGCCTTACAACCTCACGGTCTCAATGGACGTGTCTA
>Ga0105104_10000686_pt1 | contig 26110 bp, 21 predicted proteins | sample PPLLaktember2015_3_FD_87034 | JGI IMG/M metagenome (GOLD analysis project Ga0105104, IMG submission 87034) | Freshwater sediment microbial communities from Prairie Pothole Lake near Jamestown, North Dakota, USA - PPLs Lake P7 Core (6) Depth... | ecosystem: Environmental > Aquatic > Freshwater >...
GCTATAAAAAGACGAATGAAAAATTACCAGCTATTGAGCAAACCACGAGGTGAATTCACGGAAACAGCGAACAGACATAAATATAAAAAAAATTTAGCCACTTCTTAGTGGCATTAGGGACAGTCGAGAAAAGGACAAATATCAATTTGAATAGTGCCTGCAGCACGGTGGGGCGGATTTGGATTCCGCCACTACATCCAGGTAAAAACCCACGATCGATCCACGTTTCGTAAGAGCAGACCGGTGTGTCTGCTGGTCCACAATGTCCACAGAAAAAATTATCAATTAGCAATTAACAATTATCAATTTGGGACGTGCCTGCGGCACTGCAATCATAAAACCCGTCCGCGACGGACCACACACAATAGGGTTGTCCTATCTACATCGACGATGTCCAAAAAACCTCGTCAATGGCTTAAAAACCTCACAATTGACCAAAAACGGCCATCGAAGCGAGTTTTGCTTCAATTATGACGATCGATATGAAAATAACTTGACATAAAGGGAGTGCCATACTATACTTAATAGTATCATATACCATTTTTAGGACATCTCACATGAATAACAACAATAAAAATAAAACACTTCTTGTTTTTCCTCCATTTATGTACCAACTGGTCCGCGAACCCTACTTATCCGTTCCTCTCCTGACCGGTTACCTGCGGAGGAAAAATATCCAGGTTGACCAACGCGACCTCAATGCAGAATTCTATCACCATATCGTCAACAAGGAGACAATGGAACAAGTCAAAGACGAATTTGAACGACGTTTCCAGGAATCGATGGGGGAAGCGGACCGGAGTGCGGAAAAGTCATCTTCCCAAAAATTAATGATGGAAAACATCATGGAAACAACCTGTTTATTAAAAAACCTGGACTGGATGAAACATCACAGGACCTATTGCGTCCGTATGGGATTTGCTTTAAATAAATACAATACTATGCTTGAACGGGTTCCCTCCCTGGACGAATTTAAAAATCTCCAACCATTGGTGAAAGATGAAAACAATCCCTTCCTCAAAATGTTCAGGGATTTTTTTATCCATGATATCATCCAGGCTAAATATAAGGTCCTGGGGATTTCTATTGCTATGGGTTCACAGTTTATCCCGGCCCTAACCCTGGCTTACCTGGTTCACCGTGCGGATCCGGGGATACATATCACCCTGGGAGGAGCATCGATAAACCTCGCAGAAGAAGATATTTTCAACGCGGTAGGATCACTGCCTTATATTCACAGCATCGTGTGGTTTGGCGGAAGCAAAACCCTTTATGAATTAATCCATGGGTTAGATGAAGGCAAAAAGTTAAGCGAAATACCCAATGTTATCGATTGCAGAGGAGAAAAACCGGTTTTTCCAGCTTCCTATGTGATGCCCGATATTCAAGATGAACAGGATCCTGTTTTCGATGAAACGTTTTTATCCCATTACCCCGAACGCTATTACCTTCCGGTCATGTATTCCATCGGTTGTTACTGGGGACGTTGTTCCTATTGCTCAAACGTGGAACAAACCCGGCATCTTTTTTTGCTTAAAAAACCGGGACAATTTGTCGATGAATTGGAAACCCTGGTTAAAAAACATAACCAAAAACGATTTACACTTATCGGGGAATGCCTTCCCCCCGCATTCGCCGAATCAATGGCCGATGAAATCATCAAACGAAAACTTGATTTACGTTTCTGGGCTTATATTCGAATTGACGGTAAATTTACACGGGAAATCATCGAAAAACTGGCAAGGGCAGGATGTAATAAAGTGACTATCGGTGCGGAATCCACGGAAAATCGGATTTTGAAGTTGATGAAAAAAGGATATACTCACGAAATGATGGATCGACAGGTGCGATGGGTGAAAGATGCGGGAATCGAACTGAAATTCAATATTATATGGGACTTCCCGGGAATTACGGGGGAAGAGGCTTTAAAAGTATTCAACGACGTGGAAAAAATGAAACACGACATTAACTCCTTTGCGTTATTTAATTTCTCACTGGAAAAAAATTCAGACATCGGACGCAATCCTGGAAAATACAATATAAAAATTATTACCGACGCGACAGAATCCTCCTCTATGGATTCGAGGAAGAATTTTTATAACGAGCTGGAATTTATAGATACCAAGGGTATGAGCCGGCAAGAAAAGCAGCGTTTGGTGCCGTTGTTTGAAAAATTGATGCTGGATATCGTGAGGAGTGAGACGAAAAAAGATTTAAACCTGTTGGGAGCAGAGGACTCCCCCTGGGATCAGGTAAAGGAAACCGCCCGGAAATTCCTGGTATTTCGCAATGTGAATGCCAACAGTGCAAGCGATATGGATGCAAGGGCTGTTCATTTTGCGACGGGTGAGCGATATTATTGTTATAACTTCCTGGGTGGCGAAGTCAAACTGATCGACGGACAACGGTTTCGTTACCTGGATGATTTGATAAACCAGGAGAGCGAAAGCCTGGCCGCGCTATCCGAAATGATAGCTAAAAATGAGAAGCAACCGGTGGGATTGGTGAAACGAAAATTAGTATCTGTTATTAACGATTTTGTCATACCCTGAGAAAAAACGAACTCACCGTATCCCACCTTTTTAAAAAAAGGTGGAGCCAAAAGCTTTTATTATTCAAAGCGGAGAGCTTCGATGGTATCGAGTCGCGCTGCTTTATCCGCGGGATAGAAGCCGAAAAATATTCCCACGAAGGAGACAAATCCCAGGGCCAAAATGATGGACCACAACGGGATGGCCACAGGTAATTGGGTGAGGGAAGCGAGCAGCCGTTCGACGCCAAAGGAGAGGACAACTCCAATGAGTCCGCCAAATTCGCAGATCAATATGGCCTCTGTTAGAAATTGCATCATGATATCTTTTGGCTTTGCTCCGACCGCTTTTCGGATACCGATTTCCCGGGTTCGCTCGGTAACGCTGACCAACATGATGTTCATAACCCCGATTCCTCCCACCAGGAGTGATATAAAACAGATGATAGTACCGGCAAGCCGGATTATTCGGGTTAAGTTTTTCCAGGTATCCATAAGAGAATCCTGTGTAATGATTTCAAAATCGTTGTTCTTACCGAAAGAGATTCGACGTTCTGCCCTGAGTACCCCGATGACTTCATCCATGGCTTCGTCCAGGATTTCAGGGGCCCTGGCTTTTAATGCAATGGAGAGTGAGCGTTTTTTTCCATATTTGATTGAAAAGCTGGAAAGAGGAATAATGGCCAGGTTGTCGCGGTCCTGGCCGAAAAGCTTACCTCTTTCTTCAAATACTCCGACAACAGTGAATTTTGAACCGTCGATCCATACGTTTTTACCGACTGGGTCCAGGAGGGGGAATAGTTTTTCGGAGACAGTAACACCGAGTACACACACGGGGCGCTTATTCATGACATCGAATTTGGATAGAAAACGGCCTTCTTCGACGACATAACCATTGGTGCGGTGCCAATCCTGGGTGCTGCCGACGAGAATAACGGTTGGGCTGGTTTTTTTCCGTCCGCTGCGGACAGTCACCCCGACCTGGTTATCAGCGGGGGCCACCATACTGATTAAAGTTGCTTTTTTTTCGATGGCGATGGCTTCATTCATGGTAATATCCTTGCGGTTCCGGTAGCGGGAGGCATCGGAAGAGATGGGGGGGAATTTCTGGATATAAAAAGTATTGGTGCCGATATAAGCGAGTTCATCCTCGACGCTGTCGTTAAGCCCTTTAATAAGGGCCTGCATGGAGATGATGGTCATGACGCCGATAAGAATGCCGAGGGTGGTTAAAATGGAGCGGAGCTTGTTACTGTGAAGAGAGCCCACAGCCAGGTTCAGTGTTTCGTCGAATTTCATGGTTTACTCATATTTGAGGCCTTCGATGGCATTGAGCTCGGCGGCTTTGATGGCGGGATAAAGGCCGAAAAAAATACCGATTCCCGAAGTAAAAGCCAGTCCGGCTAAAAAGGTAAAGATAGATATATTGGCAGGCAGAGGTGAAATGGATGAGACCAATTTAGCCGCACCGATACCGAGTAAAATACCGACGAAACCACCAGTAAGACTAATCAAAAGGGCTTCTACGAGGAATTGCCAGATTAAATCTCTTTTTTTTGCGCCAATGGCTTTTCGGATGCCAATCTCGCGTGTCCTCTCTTTGACTGCCACGAGCATAATGTTCATAATCCCGATTCCACCAACAATCAACGTGATGGCACCGATAGCCAGGGCAATGGAAAACAGGCCGCCGGTCAAATTATTATAAAGGTTCACCAGGACATCCTGGCGGTTTAAGGCAAAATCATCTTCCTTGCCGGGAGTAACTTTACGAGTGCGGCGCAAGATCCCGCGCAGCTCATCTTCACTCTCTTGCATATGCTTCACGCTGGACACTTTGACACAGATGGTCAACGAACGCCGGATACCATACAGTTTTTTAAAGGCGCCGAGGGGGAGATAGATTTGAGTATCCAGGTTGGCCCCAAAACTGCTTCCCTGTTTTTCCATTACCCCAATCACCCGAAAAGGATAATTGTCTACATAAATTTTCTTATCTATCGGGTTTTGGAATTCAAATAGTTTTTTGGCGACTTCAAGTCCGATTACGCAAACATTCCGGCTGTGATCGACTTCATATCGGTTCATAAAACGTCCGGCTTCGGGGTAAATGTTATAAGCATCTTTGTATTGATCATCGGTGCCGTTAATGCTGATATTATTTAAGCTTTTGTTTTTAAAGACGATCGTTCCACTGGTGGAAATAACGGGAGTGACGGCTTTAATTAATCGAGCTTTTTTTTGGATGGCGTGTAATTCGTTGACGGTGAGGTCTTTCCGGTTCCTGTATTTAAAGAAATCCAGGCCCGCACCCCAGGGTATCCTGGAAATATGAAGATTGTCCGAACCTAGCCGGGCAACCTGGTTGAAAAATGCGTTGTCGAGTCCCTGGATAATAGTGAGTATGGCGATTATGGTGGCTGCGCCAATGGCAATGCCGAGGATGGTAAGTCCAGCCCTTAATTTATTGGATAGTACGGACTGGAAGGCAATCACACTGTTTTCCCAGATTTGAATAATAGATTTCATTCGTCCCATGTGGAGATTACGTTTTCATATATTTACTTTATATTCCAGGTATCGCTGTCGATGCGGCCATCCCGGATATGAACAATACGGCGTGCATATTTGGCGATATATTCTTCATGGGTGACGAGGATGATGGAATTACCTTCTTCGTAGAGTTCTTGAAAGAGTAGCATGATATCATTCCCGGTTTGGGAGTCGAGGTTGCCGGTAGGTTCATCGGCGAGGAGCAGCGAGGGGTTATTGACCAAAGCGCGAGCAATGGCAACACGCTGCCGCTGGCCACCGGATAGTTCATTGGGTTTATGATCCTTTCGGTCCAGGAGTCCCACGCGATCAAGGGCGTGGATAGCGAGTTCTTTTCGGCGAGCGGGAGGGACACCACTGTAGATTAGCGGTAATTCGACATTTTTCAGCGCGGTGGAGCGGGGGAGCAAGTAAAACGATTGAAACACAAAACCGATTTTCGTGTTTCGAATATCGGCCAATTGATTTTCGTCCATGCGGTCCACATCCTCTCCGTTAAGGTAATACTGGCCCTGGGTGGGGGTATCGAGGCACCCAAGGATATTCATTAACGTGGATTTCCCGGAACCGGACTGTCCCATGATGGCCAGGTATTCATGGGATTCCACATCGAGATTGATTCCCTGCAGGGCAGGCACTTCCACCATGCCTACGGTATAGATTTTAACTAAATTTCGTACACTCAATAGCATCATCGATCATCCTATATCCTATTACCGGTGTAAATGTTGAATCGAAAGGGTTAACGTGTGAAACATGAATTCGTTAACGGGTAAATCACGTAAATTATTATTCATTATCGCTGCCGCTGTCACTTTCCGATTGGTACTGTTGGGCGATATTGTTAATTTTAACGCGGCTGCCGTCTTTGAGTAATTTGGATAAAACCCGGAAATTGCCGATAACCACGACCTGGCCTTTTTTTAAACCGCGGGTAATTTCCACATCGGTTTCGTTCATAATGCCAGTTTCAACGGGGATCATGGTGGTTTTCATGTTTTCAACGACAAAAACCACCTGTTGGTTGGAGCTGCCGTCTTTACCGTTAGTGGGTAAATCCCGGGTTGTAATGGCCTGGATGGGGATATAGAGTGCATCTTTGTGGGTTTCGGTTTCGATATCCACGGTGGCCGACATACCGGAGCGCAATAAGTGGATGTTTTCATCGGTGACCTGGATTTTGACTTCAAAAATGGTGACGTTTTCCTGGTTACTTCTTCCGCGGGTGGTGGCTTTATTGGCAATTTCAGTAACGGTTCCTTTGAACGAGATATTGGGTAAGGCATCGACTTCAATTTTAGCGGTATCTTCGAGTGCGACGAGGGATACGTCCGTTTCATCGACTTCTACGACCATTTCCATGCGGGTTAAATCGGCGAGTGTCATAATGACATCGGTTTGCAATTGGGAGCTTAAAGCCATTTCGCCTTCTTCTTTATTCAAAGCGATGACGGTTCCGTCGATGGGAGAAATCAACCGGGTTTTGCCGAGGTCGTCTTTGGCTTGTTTCAGGTTGGCCTGGGTTTGTTCCACGACACGTTTAGCGATTTCGAAGCGGAGTTCGGCTTCTTCGACTTCACTTCGGGAAATGAATTGGCTTTCAAACAATTCCCTGGCGCGTTTGAGTGAAGCGCGGGTATTACTCAAGCTGGCTTGAGCGGAGAGCACATCGGATTGGGTACGTTCGAGGATAGCCTCGTACCGGGTTCTGTCGAGTTCCACAAGCAATTGGCCTTTATGAACCGGCTCACCTTCAGCGACATAGATTTTTTTAATTTCGGCTGCAACATAAGCAGATATGTTGACTTCTTTTACGGCTTGTATTTTGCCATAGCCTGAAACGAGTTGGGTAATATCGCCTTGTTTAACCTCCTGGGTCTGAACTTCGTAAATATTGCCCCGTTCCCTGACGAGGTTAATGATAATCAAAACAAGGATGATGAGGATAACACCGGGGACAATGAATAACCTGTTTTTGGGGGAATTCGATTTTGCATTCATTGATCGCCTCCAAGATATCGAAATCGATGAAATAATATTTTATCACAATGAGGGGGCATTGGAAATCACATTCAACTCCCGGAATAATTTTAAGGCGGCGGATAACATTTCACCTGCCTCGATTTCGGGAATATTGTATTTATCGGTTAGCCATGATTTAATAAACGAGGGTTCCATGGGATGATTCTCCAGGATTTCGAATATGGCTGCCATTTTGTCATTCATGCGGAGCAATTTGACACGGTTAATATCATACAGGAAGAAATCGCTGTTGAAACGGATCAGGATGAAGCCCTTGCAAACAATGGTATCGGCGGGTTCTTGTGTGTCATTTTGGGTTTCTTCCTGGAAAAACATGCGGGAGCTTAACCCGGAGATTTGGAGTTCATTCATTTGTAGGGCTTTGATTCGTTTACTTTTGACCTGGAGCATCAAAAGATAAGCGATTTGTTTGGCTTCGACGGCGCGATGGAGTGGGGCAAATTCACGTCTGAAATCGCAATATTCCTTTTCTGTCATGAAATCGGGCAAGAAGAGGCAGCGGGAACATTCATACCTGGCTTCGCATTGGGCGCATCCCCGGCGTTCTTGGGCTTCGCTGCGGAGTTTCATCAGCCGTTCCCGGATGGCAGTATGCGATTCGGCTGTAGTGCCGACGGCTTTTCCACTTATGCAAGGTCGAATGTTTTCTTTATCACCGATAATGGGACTTTGCAACTGGGGGGCTCGGCACAAACACTGGGACCAACGGCACTTGTCTTCGATGTAATAAAATTCCTTCAATACGTTTACAACGTCGATCACATCGAACATGGCGATATCCTCCATGTCTTTGACCATGGCCTGGAAGGATTGCCGGTCGGAAATCCTACGAATCGGGACTTCCCTGGGATTTGATGAGGATTTTTTCGCTTCATCAAAGGAACTGATATTGAAAGAAACATGATATTCGTCTTTTTTAAATTCGGGGAAAATATCGTTTAGATGGTAAGAGTAATTTTTTTCTGAAGGTTGGGAGACAGTAGAAACAGGGATTTGACGCAACTGGTTGTACTTTCGCAAAGGAACCAGGATGTTAGCCATGGGTTGGATTCGCTGCCAGTAATCATCCCAATTAGCAGAGGGATTAAAAAAGAATACGTCGGTATCGAGCACAATATTGTCTCTCATCCATTGCGACAGTTGAGGGGAAGGCTGGCCGATCCTGTCGAAAAATACCTGGTTGGGTGCTTGGTTTGTCGTTTTTTGTTCAATACAGCCGGATAATTTTAAAAAAGCGTCGTGATCCATGCTTTTTATCTGGGCAATGAAACCGCGGTGAGCGGCATTATCCAGTAAGGGCATGTTGTAAACATCGTAGGTGTATTCAACGTTGTACGGGAGCAAGAAGGGGCTGGGTTTAAATTTCATGCCGTGGTTTTCGGCGGTGAGAGATACTTCGGTACCGGTGAAAACCTGCAAAATATTATGAGTATACGCGACCGCATTGATGCTCTTAACGAAATCCAGGGTTTCTTGGGCATCCTGGGGCGTTTCCGAGGGTAAACCGAGGATAATGCTGACATAGGTTTGCAAGCCTTTGGATTGTGCGATTTGAATGTTTTTCCTGTACCGATCGAGGAATGCTTTTTCTTTTTTATAATCATCTTCAGCACCATCGGTAGTGCGAACCTTTTTGATAACATTCAGAACGCGGGGTGAAGCGGTATCCAGTCCAAAGGAAACATCTTTAAACCCGGACTCTACGAATAATGAAAAGAGCTCTTCATCTGCAAAATCGATACGGGTTTGGCACATGAAATGGATATTGTTCAGTTTTTCTTCGATAATGCGCCGGCAAATTTTCTTTGCCCGTTCCACATCGATGGAGAAGGCATCGTCGACGAAAAGAGCACCTAAATTTTTACCGGAGGAAGCTGCAAACTTTAATTCCGCGATGACGCGCTCGATGGAATGGCGCCTTATTTTATGGCGGCCCATCAAGGAATTATTGCAAAAGGTACATTTATATGGGCATCCGCGGGCAGTCACAATGTGGAGAAGTTTATCTTCCAGTACCGGCAGCATTCCTGTTAAATAAGGGGAGGGAAAGATATCCAATTCGTTTCCTGCTTCTTCACCGGACAACCGGGGCCGGTCAGGATTGCGGTTAATTTGATTATCTTTCCTGTAAGTAATGCCCTGGATATCCTCGAGGCTTTCCCCTTTATGCCATTTAGAAAGTAGTTCATATGTAGTTTCTTCGCCTTCATGGCGAACACAAACATCGATGTCAGGGTTATCTTCCATGATTAATCGATCAGCCGAAGAAGCGGTAGGGCCTCCGAAAACGATTTTTACTCCCGGCTTTCTTTTTTTTATTTCCCGGCTGAGAACTTTATTAATATAATAGGATTTGTCGTAGGTAGTGAATCCAATAACCGGAGATTCATACGCCAGGATTTGTTTTACCAGTTGGTCCAGGGTATAATGGGCGGAGCTGATAAATTGGGCGGTTTCGATTCCCCTTTCCTTCAGATAGGCCCGGATGTATGCTGTTCCCAAATGATAATTGGTCCCGATGTAGTCTTGTTTTGAGTCGTCGTATTGAGTAAAGACAAAGACCATCGATGGGTTACTCATGTTCAACCTCCTTCATTTTGTCTTGAATTCTAACATGTTAAAAGTGATTTAATTTTATTGCACAGCATATCAAAGGCATTGGATATTGCCTCAAAAGAAAGAGCTCGCTCTTCTGCCAATGTTCGACACAGTGTTTCCCGGTTCACTTCGGTTGGAGTTAACCGGCTCAAACGGTCCCAGATATCGCTCATGGTTCGCGATAAATTGCTAAATGCTTTATATTTTGGAAAATATAGATGGTAAGCGGAGTCATCCATACTTATTTTCAATAGCCGTTGAAAGGTTGGTTTTTTGTCTTCTTTTTCTTTAAAAGCATTTAAAATTACCGTATTCCAGGTAGATCTGGGGATCCAGGAGACGTGGATTCGTTGGTTTTTTTTAATTTCCGGTTCTTTTTGGATTCTTAATTCACGCAGCGCAGAAGGGATTTCTGCTGCTACATCGATATCGGGGAATGTCCTCATTAAGTTGCAATAGTTCGTTTCGCTGAGAAAAGAGGGAAGAAAAATACAAACGGAACAATTATCCCGGGCAATGCAGGTGCTGCAGCCCCGCCGTTTCCATGCGGCCCGGTAAAGGTTATCTATCCTGGATTCAAGTTCGTTAAGGGAGCTGCCGACGCTGCCGACGGGAGTGCCGGAGTAACAGGTCAGCACGTCTTTATTACTGCGAAGAATCAACCGGTTTAACCGGCATGCACCGCATGATTGACCGAGCCAACGGCATTTATCCAGGATATCGTAGTTATAAGCGCAAATATCTTCCTGGTCCAGTTCCACGCTATTTAAATTTAAATCCCCTGTCCGACGGGTTAGAGGGTTCAGCATCGTATTTAAATCTTCTTCGGTATCGATGGACTTGATTATTATTTCATTGTGCAAATCGATCTCGCCCGCAGGGGATGCCTGGGAACCTGCGTTAAACGGTACGATGGAATATCTAAAATCGGGGGTAAAGTTATATGTGTACTTTTCGGTTGATAAACGGGTTTTAAGTACATTTTTCAAAAGAAAGGAAACCTGGGTGCCGGGGTTTCCCGTTTTATCCTGGATTTTTTCATTTTTTACCATATGGTAATTGGCGATAGGTATGCGGGCGTCGGCAAAAGTTTGGAGTCGATTTTGAAAGGTATTAAAATCCAGGTCCTTCTCCGCGATAAAAACATCGCTGGTAAACCGGGTAATGGAGGAAAGCCAGGAAGAGATTGTCGAATCTCCGGGAGGCGGCTCATCCTCTAAAAATATTCGGAGATTCTCTTTTGGGATTAGAACGGATTTTTCTACATCCGTCAATTCAAAATCCACCCCGAAAAAAGACATTAAGTATTTAATAGTCCCTTTATTTTTTATTTCCAGGAAAATGTGGGTAAAGGAATTGTTTAAGGGTTTGACATCGAAAACGTCGTAAGTATATTCCGTGAGATAAGGTAATTGAAATACGGAGGGTTTCACATTGATTCCATGGGATTGGCAGGTATTGAAGATTTCAGTCCCGTAAATCACATTGAGGTAATTATGGGGGTAGAAGGACAGGTTGAGGTCTTCCACGAATTTTAGAGTTTCGTCGGCTTCATTGCGAGTTTCCCCGGGTAATCCCAGGATGATGCTGACTGCGGCTTTCAACCCGATTTCGTGGGAGTGACGGATGTTCTTTTTCATGGTTTCCAGGAAGCGGATTTCAGGGCCATAATCGTCGTTTACAGCCGGCCTGGTCCGGATTTTTTTAATAATATTCAATATGCGGGGTGAAGCGCTTTCCAGGCCGTAAGTTACATTTTTAAACCCGGCTTTAACAAACAGTCCCAGCAATTCTTCGTCGAATTTGTCGATCCGGGTAATACATTCGAAGTTCAAGTAGTTCAAAGATTCGTCAAGGATTCGGCGGCAAATGACTTTAGCCCGTTCGACATCGAGGGTAAAGGCATCGTCGAAAAACATCACCCGCCTGGATGGCTGGATATATTGGGCGATGAATTTAATTTCGTTGATCACCCGGTTGACGGAATGAAACCGGATTTGATTCCGGCTAATAGCGGTATTGGTACAATAGGTGCATTTATGTGTGCAGCCCCGGGAAGTGATAACGGTATGGTATTGGTTATACCTGGGATCCCCGTCAAGTGGGATCATATGGGATAAATAGGGAGAAGGCAAGAAATCCAATTCTTCTTCTTTTTTACCCTGGCGCAGCAAAGGGGAATCCGGGGTTCGGACGATTTTTTCACCGAGGCGGTAAGTAATACCCGGCACATCGCCGATATCTTGTTTATTTTTTAGTTTCAAAAGCAATTCATAACAAGTAGCTTCGCCTTCACCGCGGCAGCAGATATCGATAGATTTATTTTGCCGCATGATAATTTCATCGGCAAGTGTAACCGACGGCCCCCCGAAAATAATGGTGGAGCGGGGGTTGATTTCTTTGATCACATCGGCGATGATTCTACAAAAATAAAACGAACTGTCCAGGCAGGAGAAGCCGATAACGTCCGATCCCAGTTCTACGATTTCTTCGGCGACTTTGCCCAGGGTCCGGGGTTCAAATTGGACGTACTGGGCCGAAGGAATACCGTGTTTATCGAGGTAAGCGCGAATATACCCGCAGCCTATGGAATAAGTAAAATAATTAACAAAACCGGTGCGCATATCGTCGAAGTAGGGGTAGACAAAAACAATTTCCGGCTTACTTGTATTCATGATAGGGTTCCTCCCTTAGCCCCGGAGTTAAACTGACTTTGTTTCCCTAATTCTTCGATCTTTTTAACCAGCATATCGAAGGCATTAACCATCGAATTATAAGACAAGTTTCGTTCATTAGCCAGTTTTTCGCAGAGGGTTTCTTTATCCAGCGATTCATCGGCCAGGAGGTGATCCCATATTTCCCCCATCGTACGGGATAGATTGGAGAAGGTATTATAATCGACGTGGTATAAGAGGTGTGTATTCTCTCGGCTTTCTATGCAAACCTTCAGCATTCGTGGAAGGAATCGAACCCATTCGGAATCATGCCATATCTTGCTGCGGCTGAGGCGATCCAGGTTAGAGACTCTCACACCCTTCGCATCTTTTAGCAATTCATTTTTTTGTATGGGAAGGTGCCGGAGAAGAGCAAACGTATTGATCGCCACCGGGATACCGGGGTATTCTCTCATGATCCCGCAGTACCGGGATTCGCTTAAAAACGGGGACAAAAAGAGGCATTTGGGGCAATGACTTTTAACAGCGCAGCGGTTGCACTCACGGCGTTTATATGACTCGAGTTGAAGGGTTTCAAAATTCGCTGTTAATTGTTGAATGGAGTTGCCCACGCTGCCCAGGGGAAGACCGGAATAACACGTCCGAATACTGCCGTCTTTTCCAACGATTAGTTTTTTCGTAGGGCAGGCATCGCAGGAATAATCGGGGCCAAAACCCGTCCAACGACACCTGTCCAATATCTCGCATCCCATCCTCGATACATCATCGCGGTTGAAATAAAATTCGGAAGGCGCGGCGGAATTTTTGCACCATTTAAGTATTTCTTCCAGGTCTTCCACCGAATCGATGCTCTTTATTTTTATCTCGTGATGTAAATCCAGTGCAAGAGGGCAGTTCGTTTCGGATACAAAAGGCAATATATGGTACCGGTAATGAGGACCCGCATCATATTGATACTTTTCGGTAGAGAGCAGGGAATTCACGATGTTTCTCAGGGTATAGGAGCGGATATCGATCCTGGAACCGGGATCGGAATCAACCCGGGATAAAGCCGGTTTTACTTCTTTTCCCACCATCCGGTATTCTACGGGCATTCGCAAATCGGCCAGCCGGATCATCCATTTTTCATAATAGGAGAAATTCCAGTTATTGTCTACCATATAGACCTCGCTGGTAAACTGAACCAGGCCGGAGAGCCAGGAAAAGAGGGCTGCCTCGTCAAGGGGTTCATTATCGGAGGAGCGAAGGTAATCATCGATCAATACCATGATGCCGGAATTTTTAATGATATCCGCATATCCTTTGGGTTTCACACCCATGAAACACAGGAAATTCTCGGCGTTGTCTTTAGCTCTCTTTTCGTACAGGAAGGTATTTATTGCGTTTTTTAACGGTTTAATTTCAAACACGTTGTAGGCGAATTCCCGGATAAGGGGCAATTGAGAGGGGGAGGGCCTGATGCCGATACCGTAAGAGGGGCCGGTCCGGTGAACTTCGGTTCCATAAATGGCGGTCAGGTAGTTATGCACATAACCTTTCACATTGAGTTGCTCTAAGAATTTCAAAGTTTCTTCGGCTTCCTTTTTGGTCTCGCCGGGTAAGCCTTGAATAATGCTCACCGCAGTATTCAGGCCATAGTATGCGGCCATGCGTACATTTTGTTTCATGGTTTCCAGGAATTTCAATTCCGGGCCGTAGTCGTCATTAACGGCTGGGGTAGACCTGACCTTTTTAATAATATTTAATATCCGTGGGGAAGCGCTTTCCAAGCCAAAAGTGATTGCAGTAAATCCCGCCTTCACCATGAGTTCGAATAATTCGTTATCGGATTTATCGATGCGGGTAATGCAGGAAAATTCGAGGTGGTTCAACGACTCTTCGATAATGCGGCGGCAGATTTTTTTCGCCCGCTCGATATTGAGAGTAAAGGCATCGTCCGCCAGCATGATCTTCCATTGGGGTAAAACTCGCTCTGAAATATATTTGATTTCGTCGATTACCCGTTCGATGGAGTGATACCGGATACTGTTCCTGCAAAGTGCAGTATTGGCGCAATAAATGCATTTGTGGGTGCATCCCCTGGCTGTCAGGAGGATGATTTGTTTTTTTTCTTCCATTCTATTGCTCGATTTAATTTCCGCCGGGATGAAGTGGTTTAAAAACGGTGAAGGTAGGAAATCCAGTTCCTGGCCTTTGGGGCCCATCCGGAGGAGGGGACGATCGGGTGTTCGTATGATTTGGCCGTTTTTGCGGAAAGTAATGCCTGCAATACCGTCGATATCCTCACCCTTCCTGAGCTTTAGAAGCAATTCATAACAGATTTCTTCGCTTTCCCCCCGGCAGCAAATATCCACGAACCGGTTATTATTCATGATTAAATCGTCGGCAAGGGTTGCGGAAGGCCCGCCGAATATTATCGTGGTATCCGGCTTTATATTTTTAATGGAGTCGGCGATAATCACACAGGCATAGAGCGAAAACTCCAGGCAAGAAAAACCGACGATGTCCGCCCCCAATGCTAAAATCTCTTCGGCCGCCTCCCGTACAGTCCGGGCCTCGAATTGAATGTATTGGGCCGTGGGTATGTTACGCTGTGCCAGGTAGGCGCGAATATAACCGATACCTAATGAATAAGAGAAACCATCGACAAACCCGCTCCCCCTTTCATCGAAGTGGGGAAAAACAAACACCATCCAGGGTTTATCCTGGGAACCGGAACTTTTATCCAATACGGGAGGCAATGTATTCATATTCGACTCCTATTTTATTTTATATTTTAATTTACATCTCTAATCTCGAAGGTAAAAGGATTATAGTCGCCCCCACCAGGAAATCGTAAATCTTACTGTAAAATTCCATATATAAATCCATCGCCTTTAGGTCATCTTTCAATAAATAACCGAGTTGGGCAAAAATCCTGAAAAAATCGGGGTTCATTGTTGTTCCTGTTTCATTTCCTGTTGAGCTTATCACTGGTTTTATCCTCTCATTCTTATATATTCGACGAATCCTTTTTCAAAAAGCGATTCGATTAAAGGCATTATGTTCAAGGTATCCACGTTATACTGCCGCATTATTTCTTTCCGTGTTTCTTCGGCCGATAAACCTCCATGGAGTAATTCCACGGATTTCATGCTGGGTTCCGGGAGCAGGAGTTTGTTTTCTGTATTTTCTTTGCTTACCAAACAATAATACTCACCTTCCTTCCCCTGGGAAAAATCGATGAATTTTAAATAGATATTGCTGAAATCCAAGAGGTGCAATCGACCGGCAGGGTATCCATCTACGCTTTTTACCAGGCCGGAAAAGAAAAGAAGGTTAAACAAAGGAACCGCTTGCTTGAGGTAGTCGGTATAAAACGAGGGGGAAACGCGGGTAAGAGTCTTCTCCAACCTATTGAAAGCTTCGCGGAGGGAGTAACCGTTTTTCAATAAAACAAGCAATTCAAGTTGGTCCCGGGTTACAAAAACGGTGAGGGGTTTTCCCTCCAGCCGTACCGGGTATGTAGGAACGCCATCGGTGAGTACGGGGGTCTTGGGGGGGATAAAATCTGAGAATTCGCAGAGGCTGTCATCGTGCAAAGATAATTTATCGTTTAGTTGAAGTATCGGTTGCCGGTTGGGATCGAAATGGTTCATGCAATTCCGGCATTCGATGTTCCTGTTGACGGCTTTATTGCTTAAAACATAAAAAGTTTCGTCATATTGAAATTGTTTATTTAAAAGGGCGAGTTTTTCAAAGTGGGTAATAAAACGGATAATATCGGCAGCGGCGTAGTTGCCTAACAGTGTGTCGATGGGAGAAAAGGTGATTTCTTTGTTAAATGAGAGGACTTTCCTGGCAAATCCGGGGGTTGAACCCTGGTGTTCCCAGATTTCTTTGGCCAGCTTTTCGCTGCAGAGGGGGCAGGCGGTTTTACCCGGGATGAACAGCGGCCCCACAAACCCGATATTTTTGCGCTTTCCGACAAATAGATACGGGATATTGCCAGGAATACATATTTCTTCCACTATGTCGCCTACACCGGCAATGACATCCAGGCAAAAAATCACACAATCCGCATTGTTTAGGGTTTCACCGAGGATTTTTTTGCCGGAATTAGCTCCCTGGTGGTAATCGACGTAATGAAACGATGTAAAGGGGTTCAGTTCTCCAACTCGCCGGCACAACACATCGCCTTTGTCTTTCCCGATGTCTTCGTATTGGTATAATATCTTGCTATTCAGGTGAAATTTATCCACTTTACCGCTGTCGATACCGGTAATATGTCCGACCCCGCTTTGGTTTAGCATGAGGAGTATTTGAGCGCCGACACCGTGGAGTCCGAAGATGACGACATGGGCCTTCTTCAGTTTCCGTTGATAATCGACAGCGGCCTGGTTGGGTGAGGCAAACATATCGTAAAACAAAAGATTCCGGCTGTACATTTCGAATTCACTCTCCTTGAATCCTTCCGGTATCTTGCTCGATACGGTTTCAAGAACATTATTTTCAACCATCAATTGCAGTAGTTTTTCTATTTCTTCTTTATTGTACCGATGCTGTAATTTTTCCACCACCTCCGGGGCTGTATAATCCCCCTTCAGAAATGGAAGCATCTCTTTCACTTTGTCGATCATGCCGGGATCGCTTATGGAAAATTTCAATTTGGGGGAGGTGCCGATAGAGAGCACATTGTCCATTATCCCGACGATCAAATATGGTTTTAATCGAATTCTTTGGTAGGTCATTTTATTCCGAGCCACAAGACCCGCATTTGGGGTTCCTGTATATTTTTCTTGGTGTAAAGCTCATGGTGGATGCATCAATAATAAATTGGTTTTGAGAAATACTGGTGATCTTGCCTTTTAAAAAAGCAATAATATCGTTACCCATCAAATCCCCGATAAAGCCCATGAGGGGTCCCCAGGATGGTGAAAAAACGTTGTTGGCATTGAGGAATTGACGGGTTTCTTCGAAATGAATGGAGCCGCAGCACTCCATGCAAGCGGTTCGATGGGGAATACACAGGGGGCCGTATACTCCAAGGTACTCATTCATACCGCCGGTAATAAAAGGTTTTTCCAATTTCATACAGGCGGAATTAAACCACTCGTTAAAATATGGAACCGGCTTGTCTGCCGCACGCACAACAAAATCGGCATCTTGAATCACGGCAGCAATATCTTCATATGATTGCATCTCTTTTAAGACCGGCTCGATCTCGGCAGCTTTATTAACCCTTTCCACGTTCCGGGCCGCTACCTCGACTTTGTATTGCCCGATATCTTTATATGTAAACACCTGGCCGCGGTTCAAGTTGCATGCTTCTACGCGGTCGAAATCCACCACCCTCAATTTTCTTATACCGGCTTGCGTTAACAGGAGAGCCATATTCGCTCCGATACCGCCGATCCCGATAATCGTTACTTTTCTTTCAGCGATATCGATGCTGCCTGTTTTTTTTCTAAGCATTATTCATATCCTTATCAATGATTTCCCCGGCAAATCCATTTGTTCTCAACCGTTGAAGCGATGATACAATATCTTCTTCCTTTATTACAGTCGGGGTATTTACCTGTTGTATATAATCGAACCTACAACCCGCAAGTTCAAAGGGATCCTCGATACCTTCTTCCAACGCTTCCAGCAAAAGGAAATCCGTGGGGTTCAACGTGACGATTATCCCTTCTTTAATATCGTAAACATAATATTTCCCGGCGACAACCACCGGCAGTATCCCAAATTTCGACCGGTATCGACATGTTTCCCGGTCTCCGCGTGAAATGGAACAATTAAGATGCGGCAAAAGTAGACGATGTTTAGACGTTGAAATGTTTATACTCAAGGAATTAACCTCTTGAATTCTCCTATCGTAATGAACCAAACGCCTTATAAAATCATAAACCGCAGTATACCTGAAACGGTAAGGATTTTTTATTAGATGTTCACAATAAACCCGGTGGTTTTCTACGAATAAGCAGCGAGGGCAATTTTCATAAATAGAACAGGAGCGGCAACCGCGTAACTGCTCTACTTTTAAAATCATTTCATTCAACCGTTCTTGCAATTGGTCCAGCCGGCAGTCCAGTTTCCCCAGCGAACACCCCCAAAGACAGGGTTTTATCCCTCCGGTCTCGTCGATTATTATATTTTGCAAGCTGTGAGCGGGGCACCGATTCTCGGTCATGAAAAAACGGCACTGCCCAAAATAATACCGGTTTAAATCTCGCGGAAGCAATACCGTTATTTCACTGTTTTCCCTGGTATCTTCCTGCTCGTTATAATCTTCCAGGATATCGATTTCCAGGGGATAGGTAATCCCTTTTGTTACGATTGGGGTTTCGCATCGGCGGTGAAAATTTAAGACATGAAATAGATACTGGTGTGAGTAATGAAAAGGATAACGGGAGCTGGAAGGTAAAGAGAAGGAGGAACTGTAAAGGTAATAGCGGTCAATCGTTTCACTCGTCTCCGGGTCGAAAAAAGGCTCTAATTGAGCAAACGAATTAAAAGACCGTGTTAAGTGAAAATCATTAACCCGGCACTCTGCCGGAAAGGTAAGGCCACGACTCTTATCGCCGTTCTTTTCATCGAAAGAGAAGGTCGATAATAGGGACCCGGGGAGCAAGCCGATAAAGGTTTCGGTTATATCGAAATCCTGGATCAGGGGGGAATCCATCAAGGGATTGAATTGGTTTTCGTGGACATATATGCGGTGGGGATTTTTTTTAAGGAGGCCGGTGAAAAGGCCGGTAACACTATCCACTGTGTCTTCTACCCGGTTGTATTTATATTGGTTCTTAAATGCAGCGATTTGCCGGCGGTAGGAGCTGTGAATTTTTTCATATTCGGCGATAAACGCCTGTTCTTTAAGGTGGTGTATCGTATCGTTCACCGCAGCCATACGCGATTGCATGCTCGTTTTACCCGGCCATGAAGGTTGGTTCAAGGGGTCGTTTGCCATGAACCAATCTACGGTTTCTTTAAGGGCTTCCTTGTAAGGAGTGGGATTAAAGGCCAGTATCTCGGAAGCGGCACGGATGTCCGGGTAAAAAATACCCGACGTATAATACGGGAAGGCACTTAAGTTGAAACCTGCGTTGACCAAACTCTCGGAAGGTACGCAAAGTATGGAGGGTGAACAATCGATTAACCGGCCGATTTCTTTAATGTGTGCCCCAATGCTGATTAACTCCCTCTGGGCCACATGAAATGTTCCGCCTATCGCTCTTTCTTCCCTGGAAGCACCGACAATCGTCTTGACCAGGTCTTTTATATATATCGCTAAAACCGGCGATTTATCCGTATCGGGTAAAAGAATCCGCTCCCGATTTAACAGGCGCTTGATAAAATAATTTTCCCGTGAGACCCGGTCATGCGACCCCATTACCGGCGCAGACCGAAGGATAATATAAGGAAACGAATATTTTTCGCCTGCATTTATTATCGCGCGTTCGCATTCGGCTTTCTGGTTCATATAGCTTTTGGTACGGTCATCCGTTACCGGCTGCATTTCATCAAAGGGAGAAACAATATCCGGACGGTAAACGCTCATGGTACTGAGGTGGATAAAACAATGGGTATATCCCGTGAATGCTTTTATGGCCATTTCGGTTTCGGTCGGCCGGTAAGCGATCAAATCGATGATGCAATCGAAATGGTTTTTTCTTAATTCGAGTAGTTGTTCAAAATTATCCCGGTTCCCGGCAATGAAACGCACACCGGGCGAGGAATTTTTTTGACCGGCCTGGAGGTCGAAGATATAGGGCTCGTCGACTCCCGGTTCTTCCAGGAGCATCCGTGAAACCTGGCGGCCCAAAAAACCATTTCCTCCAATGATAAGTATTTTCTTCATGTGGAATAACTTATCCGGTGATCAATGAAATAACAAAATTGAATAGGACGAAGATTAAGAAAATGCTGATCCCTAATAAAAGAGATTTATTTTTTTTGCCTTCCTTGAGTTCACTCATTACATTTACCCCAATCACCGTTAAGATGGTTCTCCATAATAGGAAGAAATCGAACCTCCCTAACAAATTGTACAAAAAGGGACTGGAACTGCGGTCCACCAGCAGGGATAGATTGGCGACAAATGTTCTATCCGGGCGAATGGGGTCGATTTTGTCGGGAACCAGTACCATCATCGCCATAATAATAACCATGCTAGTGAGGATCGAAGGTAAGCCGCCGTATATACTTATGGCAAAAGATTCTTTGACAGTCACGCTCTTCCCTGCAACAAAATAACTGAAAAACTGGATAAATAAAGCGACAAGAAAAAACAAGAGAACAGCGCCTGCAGGCACCGAGATATAAGTCAAAATTACAATATATATGCTTTCGCCCTTTTCCAGCATCTCTTTTTTCACATCTTCGGGAATCGTAACGCCCTGCGCCTCCTGTGACTCGAAAACCGCTTTTAACCTGGTTTCATACGGCACCATGGAACGAAATACTCCCATATAGCAAACCATAATAAGGATAATCAACCAAAAAGCTACTGCCACTTTGGGTTTTTCTTTCAACTGTCGAAATACACCGGCAGGTGAATAAAACATTCGAATTAATTTACTCATCATATCCTTCCTACTTTTTAATTCTTTGTTTAATTTCACAATCTATCATTTTAAATATATCATTTATTATTGTCAAATGCGAATAAAAAAAAGACGGCTCCATTTGCTCGATCAATATAGCTCAAAGGATTGTATTGTAATCATTTTATCGCCGATCAATATTTTAAATATATCGTGACTCTCATCGATCCAGATATCAGCAGTGGTTCCTTCCAGGGAGGAAGTCAACTGGAACCGTTTACAACCAAAAACTTGATCTTTCACTTCCACAATATCTTCACCAAGGTAATCCTCGGTAAAAATGACCTTGGGTACAATTCCGCATGCAACTTCCTGTTTTCCCTTCGAGTCAAAAGAATACTTTTTACAGGTTTGTAGTAACGAAAAAAATGAGTCGGTACTAGGAATGACCTGGCATTTTTTATCCCAAATAATGGTTTTGTCTAATTTTTTGCCCGTCCAGTTGGGGATGCGGGATTCCTGGTCCACCCAGATATGGGCTTCGGAATTCTTATATGTGAAAGTATACCGTTGATAAAACGACCGGCTTTCACACTCCACTTCCAGCTTGAGCGTATCATAATCTTTATCCATGAGCAACAAGGTTTTTTGTCTCACATCATTCCCCACATGCGAGTAAGCGGAATAGCTGGTTATGGAAATCCCGCTTTCCGACTCCGTTACTTTATACTCTTCGCTTCCGATCCGTATGCCTGCTTTATATATATACAATTTCTTTGTACCGGCATCACTAACAAAATTTTTTTCAACCATTATCGATCTCCTCGACTTTTTTTCGTCATTTTTTGCCCTATTAAAACCCGGGTTATGTGCCGTTTTTAAGAGGGCGTTAATTTATGAAATACCCCCGCCAGATACCCCCCTAATTTTTTCTTTCCGATCATAATTTCGACCGTCCCACTCTTGAATTTCTTGAAAAAAGTGTCGGTATTCTTTACTTCCGCTATTATGGTGTTTTTCTCTTCCCCGACAAATAAACCGGGGTTAGCCGTTACATTTAAGCTGGTGTTAAAATACAGCTCTTTTTGGGATTTTTCAGAGATAATCGAACCTTTAAACCTGGAGACATTCCCGTTTTTGTAAATATTGATCTTTATTTCCTGTCCTTTTTTCACATATTCCAGGTCCGATTGACTTAAAAAGATTTTAACCAGGGTGGAGTTTGGGGAGGATGGGGAGGGGAGTGCCATTTTATTATTGCCGGCAGCCGTATTTTCATCTATCAGCCGGTACATCGCTTCAACCGTAAAATCGACCGTTACCGTCTTGAAAAGAACCATACAGGAGGCAACCGCCAATACTATAATGAGCACAAGTCGAACGATGGGTTTCAGGCCGCCTTTAAACACGGATATAATCGATTTAAATACCATTATCAACGCTTTCAATAGAAATGCAAGCATCAGGGCTAAAAATAAAATAAAACCAATGCGGCCGAACCGCAGTACCAGGTATAAACCGAACCGCACCACCACAACCGCGATAATCGCAAAAGTAAAAATAATAGCCGTAATCCCGTATATGATATATATCGCTTTCTCTTTGGCGGAAGATTGTTTAATGATGTAGTTGGATTTTGCTGTACCCAGCAGCCGGTTAAACAATAAGGCACTTAAATAGTCAAAGGATTTTTGCCTCAGGTTATCGATATTTGACAGGGCTGTCAGCATCCAGTAACCATCCAATTTGATGAGGGGAATAAAGTTTAGGGCAGAGTTAAACATATTTAAGAATACAAACGTAATGACCAATCGTCCGACCAGGTTCAATGGGTATCCGGCGACCTGGTATCCAACCATAAATAATGAAGCGAGAACCAATTGAAAATAAATCCCCGCGCCTGCGACAACGATCCGCCTCCACGTCGTAAACCTGTACGAATCCGTCACATTGCAATAAAACGCCGGCCGGAAATAATAAAACATGAATCCCATGTCGTAGATAACGCCCCCAAACTGTTTGGTAGCTATGCCGTGAGCAAATTCATGCATACACAATACCGCCACGTATGGCAAGATCAATATCAGTACCTCACCATTGGCGACTTCTTCCCACATAATATTCAAGGAAAAATTAAAATTAAATACAAACATAGCAATTCCATATAAACTCAATATCGCACCCGCTATCGCACCGGGCCGAGAGAAAAAAAACTTAAAAAACCGGTGCACTTTTGTCATAATTTTATCCGGCTCTATTAATTTTAACTTAATTTTGAAAATTTTTTCGTAAGTAAAATTCATAATAAAACGATGGATCACGCTCACTTTTTTTTCTTCTTCCTCGTTAATGCAGTCTTGTTCCAGCAGCCGCATTTTATAAAATCTCCCGATCAATTCATGGATAGCCTGGGGTTCGAAACGATCTTTATATTTTTGGAGAATATCGTTTAGACTGTTTACACCATCCGATGAAGTTAATATTTCGTATTCATTGCTGCCTATTTTTAAAAACTTGCTTGTCCGGTTATTCTTGATAAGAAAGTATGGCTTCGATTCATCGGGTGTACTGACTACTTCCACAGTATCGGACATTTTGGGATAATTCCAGATTTCATTTGATATATCTTCTTTTCCTGTCATAGCAATTCTTACTCCGATTTTATACTCATTTGTTTTCCATTAATTATGTTAACATATTTTTGATTCTTTGTAAAGTTATAAAAAAGTGTAATTTTCACCTCTTTTCTCGATATGAAATTGATGGAACTGTTTTGTTGCATTTTTATTTATATATTGTTTAACTCTTTAACCATTAATGGGAAAATTGCCCGGTATTATATTAAAATTAAGATAAATCTCTTTTATATTTGTCTCTATTCGTTAGGCTTCATAAGAAACAAGTAAACTAATTTGAATAGTGATCCCTTTATGATAAAGCAAGCCCAGCATTGAGTTTTCAATCCTGGGCCTGCCTTACATTCGATTATCGCTTTGAGGGTACAGTTTGCTGTCCCCATATACTCATGGTCAATTAAATGACCATAGAGTTAGGTCAAAGCGGCGGCGCCAACAGCAATACCGACTATTGCTGCTACAGTCTCAAGACCATCTTTGAATCCCTGAAGAAAGTCTTGAGTATTAGGCGTTTCGATGTTTTCAAGTTCTTCTAACATTGATAACATGTTTATCCTCCTTTCCTAAAGAGTTTTTTATTTATCGTGACATGCCTGGCATAAGCCCGGCGTGTACCGATTTTTTTCCGATATTGTTTAATGAAATTACGTTAAAGCTGCGGTACTCGGCATAAATACCGCCTGCTGTTGCTACAACGGTAAGACCATCGACAAATCCCTCAAGAAAGTATTGAACACAGGGTGTTTCGATGTTTTCGACTTCTTCTTACATTGCAAGCATGTGCATTGAAAAAAAGACAGGTCCAGGATTATTTGTAAAATTATCCTGAACCTGTTTTTTTTGCTTTAGGTTAGGCTTCGTTTTTCAACGGCCTAAAATTTTTACAGACCTGCTTTCTTCTAAATTACTAGCAAGCAATACCGACAATAAGCAAACCGACTTCCACGCCAATTAGGAAACCAAGAACGTAGTCCTCATTCAAAAGATCTACATCTTCCATTTCTTCTAAATAGAGACTTTTTACGGTTGTTAATTCCATGATAGTACCTCCAATATTTTATTTTATTTTTTTTTGGCAGTTAGTTGTGAAGAGTGAATATTAACAAAGTTGTTACGATTATCATCCATATTATTCCTCTTCATTCGTATCATTGGCCTTATTTTTCGACTTAAATAACCTTCCATTAAGCCTTACAACCAGGAAGACAACAATGACAAATCCTAAACCGGATACAAATCCTTCGATAAAATTCGCCGTTCTGCTGCTTGCAGGCCCTTGAATTAAATATTTTCCTAGAAAAAAACAAACGAGAATGACAAATAATCCAAGCGCAAATCCTTCTAAAAATTCTTTTGTGATACGAATATTAAAAAATTTCCACGGATATTTCATCGGTTTAAGTACTCCATAGCTAATTAAATTACAATCATCAAAACAAAAAAATAACGTAATTTCGATTATAACTGTATTTGATCACAATTTTATTTTTTAACTGTATTACCTCAATTTCAGTATTTAAACTAATATTTTATTTCCCTCATTTAAGGTTTTTGTTTTTTTGCGCCATATATTCACCATACATGTGTACTTAGAATTAACTCTGCGACGCGAGTTAATAATTCGCCAGAACACCCAAACATTTTTTAAATTTTTTCTTAATTTCTAAATCACTTAACTTTGTATTTTTTTTTACGCATTTAATATAATACAATAATGAGAGGTTGTCAAGTGTTTTGTTCAAAAAAAAAAAAAAAAAATTGAAACTCAAAACCCTCTTTACAAAAAACTTTTAAGATTTGATTTTGTTTTGAGACATAATTACTTTTTTCTTATTTTACAACAAATTTTACGTATGGCACGGGGATGAATTAATAATAGTTGCTTTAGCGATAAAGGTTGATGATCGATGATTGAAGGTTGATGGCTGATGGCTGATGGTTGGTGGATTTTGCGGCACTGCGTGCCGTTTTGGTTTTACGTCCCTGCTGCACGGTGGGGCGGATTTGGATTCCGCCACTACGTCCAGGTAAAAACCCACGATCGATCAACGTTTCGTAAGAGCAGACCGGTGTGTCTGCCCGTCCACAAAGTCCACAGCGTCCACTGGGTCCACATGGTCCACACAGTCCACTGGGTCCACGAGTCCACAATGTCCACAGAAAAAATTATCAATTAGCAATTATCAATTTGGGATGAGCCTCCGGCACTGCAATCATAAAACCCATCCGCGACGGACCACACACAGGGTTGTCCTATCTACATCAACGCGTTTTTTAGGACACCTATCATCGTGGGGCTATGCTATGTCTGAAAGAATGTACTCTTTATGCTGGAAGATATAAGATGCGGCCACCAGGGACCCAATTACCAGGATAATCAATACGGTAAGAGACTGACCGGCGGAGGACGGCTCCAATTGCGATACTAAAAAACGGAGAAAATCCCCACTCTCGGAAACCGACGGCAATAACGATTTAACCCAATGGACTACCGTAAACTTTTGCGTCAGACCCGGAAAGTACTGCACAACATTTTCCCAACCGAAAATAAAA
>Ga0105104_10000688_pt1 | contig 26094 bp, 24 predicted proteins | sample PPLLaktember2015_3_FD_87034 | JGI IMG/M metagenome (GOLD analysis project Ga0105104, IMG submission 87034) | Freshwater sediment microbial communities from Prairie Pothole Lake near Jamestown, North Dakota, USA - PPLs Lake P7 Core (6) Depth... | ecosystem: Environmental > Aquatic > Freshwater >...
CACCTTGATCTGCTGCGCTTCTTCTTCCGAGGCATTGCCGGTACGTTTCATAAAACCTGGCTGCACAGCAAACTGTGTTACCGTCGGGCCTACGCGAAAACCGATCACAGTTGCCACGATCCCGAACTCTGCCAGTGTCTTTTCGATCATACCGGCGACCTGGTTGATCGTCCGTTCATCGGGACGGGTATTCTGATCCGTCAACAGAATGTTGAGCGAAGGCAGGCGCTCACCACGTTCACGCGGCGAGGCAGGCTTTTTATCCTGGTGATCTGCAACTTTCAGGGATTTTCGGAATTCGGGCGGCAATGGCGTGGATTTTTTACGCGTCTCCCTGGGCTTTTTCTCTTCGACAACACGCGTCTCTTCCTGCACCTCAGGCTGGGGGACCGCTTCTTCAGGCTGAGTCTCACCTGCGAGTTTTAGCAGGGAACGTTCCAGCAGCGCCCAAAGATTGAATCCGCTCATCAGTGCCAGGAACCATGGGACAAGCATAAGAAGAGTCCCACCTGTTTTTCCCAGGCGCCAAAACAGAGTGACCAAGCCCCAACCAACCCGACCTCCATCCATGCCAGATTCCGCACGGAGGAGAGAATTGCCTCCTACCGCGGCAAGCAGGCCCAGGGTCAGGAATGCTGCGAGTTCAAGAGCAAAGAGTCGCCCCCAGGGTAAAGGAGTGGTGCTGCGGCGCAGGAATGCATATCCACTATATCCGATGGCTGCGACAATTAGATAGGCTCCCCATCCAAACCACAATGAAAGCAATTCCGCCCACGGAGTTAGCAGCAAACCTCTCGTCAAGTTTCCCAGCGCAAGCAGGGTCATGAGCGCAACTGCGATCAGAAGAACACCTAACCCATCGCGGACGAACCGTCCGAAGTGCTGGTTGAAGCGCGCCAGGCGATCGAGCCAGTCGTCGCGAACCTCTGAGTCGTACTCGTGTTGTGGTCCGGAGCCTTTGGACATTATCGCTCTACAACATACCTCACGCGTTGTTCTCCAGAAGCAGACTCAATCCCATGCGCTGATGAGCAGCATCCAGATGCAGGATGCGGACCTGCAGCTCCTGCCCTTCGAAAAGGATATCGCGCGGAGTGCGGTTGGGTTCGAGCACCATTTCCGAAGCATGGACCAAGCCTTCGACACCCGCTTGGATGCGAGCAAACGCGCCATAAGACATGACACTGGTGATCACTGCATGGTGGATCGTACCAACAGGAAAATCTGCTGAGGCGCGTTCCCAGGGATTGGCTATCATGCGCTTCAGGCTCAAGGCAACCCTGCATCTTTCAGGGGAAATATCCAGCACCTGGACAGAAATTTCCTGGCCAAGTTTGACAATTTGATTTGGATGTGAGACACGTCCCCAGGACAATTCGGAAATATGGATCAAGCCTTCCACACCGCCCAGATCGACGAAAACGCCAAAATCCGTTATGTTGGTTACAGCACCTTTTACATGAGAACCAGCTTGAAGCTGGTTAAAGAGTTCAGCGCGCTTCCCGGGTTCGGCAAGTGCGGCCCTCTCCGAAAAGACAACGCGCGCTTCTTCCGGCACACATTCAATCACTTTGACCTTCAAGGATTTGCCAACATACGATTCGAGGCTGACATCGCGGTTTGATTCCTGATCCTTTCCTGCCAGGTCGATCAAATGTGAAAATGGGATAAATCCAGACAGCTTCTCTTTCTCCACCAGGAGGCCGCCGCGATTAAAGCCGGTCACATTCATTTCAACGATACGATCATTGGCATACAATTCCTTGATCGTATCCCAGTCCGTTTGTGTAGCCTGGACCATGGGCACAGGTTCAGGTTTTGCCTGAGACTGGATGGAAGGTTTTGGTTTTGAGCCTCCCTGTGGCGGACGCGGCGCGTACTGGCGTTCCTCCGCCAACACCGATTCCCACCAACCTTCATCGGTAATTGGCATTGGGCTTTCATATTTCCGTTTGGCATTGTTATTGGCATCCATGCGATTCTCCTTACTGTAATGCTTCGTTTTGTTCCATATCGAGGATCGCGTGCGCAACCGCCTCGACAGCCACGCGCTGCTTGCGATAAAGATCAGCTTCAGACATTGCGAGTCTTCCCGCCACCTCGCGCACTTTGCGTCCCTCGATAAATTTCATTTCCAGAATATTGTAAAGGATCCATTCACTGGTAAATCTTCGTTCGCCTTCGGGTCTCACCTGGTCGACCGCCTTGCGCAACAATGCCCGCAGGGCATTCGGTGCATTTCCTTCATGTTCTTCAGCAAGCACTTGAACGGTTTTTAATTTCATTAATGGGCTGTTGGTTAGTTTCGGACCGCCCCAATAATGGGTAAGCGCGTCCTTCACCCAGTCTGCCAGATCCGATTCCCCAGGCATGGGTGCCGTAAGGAAGCTGGCGCGTGAGTCATAGCGACCAGCTGCCCGCATTCGTTGAAGCATGTCTATCTGCGGCTGCAAGTCTTCCAACGATCGAAACACACGCTGCTGCAACTGGCGGTCCTCCAGGGCGAGGGCGGCACGGTCCGCTAGGAGCCAGACCGCATCACGCTGGTCCTTATCCATTGGGCCCTGTCCCTTGCGCGCCACTCCCAGCAAACCCATTAACGGACGAACTTCATCACGGTCGCCATTCATGCGTCTCTGGTGAAGAGGCAGGATCCAAAAACCATCCCAGAGAAATTCATGCCTGCCGTTTTCCCCGTTGTGATGAACCGTCTCCAAGGCTCCGTCGAGGTTTTCCTTCTCAAGCAATGCCCGGTTCCCGGCGACAACATTCAAGGTTAATTCATTCCCGTCCAGCGCCGCGACAAATGCACACGGGGACTGTAAATGATCGCGCACCGCCGCGAGCACGGTTTCAAGGAATTGCTGCAAGTCACTGCGTGTCAATAATCGTTCCTCGATGTTTTGCAGCAACTGAAGCTCGCCACGGTCACGGCCAAAGAAAAGAAAGCGCTCCCACAAAGGAGAAAATAATGTAATTGCATGCTGAAATAACAGTACAGTTACCACCAGAGAAAGCGGCACAAAACCGGAATAGGGCTCGCCCTCAAAATATAAGCCTGCACGGCGGACAATGGTCACTACAGCCAGCGCGAGGGATGCAGTCACAGGTCCGCGCAGGAGCCATTTGAACAGGCGGCTCTTCACGATCCGGTCGGGCCATGAAACGCCGAAGAAGGCGACCGCGTACGCCATGATAATCACCAATATCGCCACCAGCATGTTTATGATGAGTGCCGTGCTCCAGAAGAAGAGTGGGTAACGAGCTGCGATATCGGAACCAAACAACAGGTATGGATAGGAACCGAGGGCAGGGGCAGTCGCGCCAGCCATCAGATACAACATCCGGCGCTGACCCGAGCGCGTCAACATGCGCGCAAACGCACGCACAAAGTTGTACCCCGCCCACACCATGATCCCCAGATAATAGACGGTAAAGAATTCCGTCCAGGCAGTGCGCTGTAAATGAGGTGCAGGCTCGCCATTCGAGACCAGCTGTCCAACGAGCAATCCCGCTGCCAGCAGCAGCAGGAAACCCAGCGATACTACATAGACAAGACGCACAGCCAGCCGCCTGCGCCCCCGTGAGGGACGTCCTGCAGTCACCAATAGTGCATCGGATAGATGAAGATAAGAAGGGGGCAAAAAGATAATACCCACCCATTGCAGGCGCAACAGCAATTCGATCCCCCAGTCTGGAACTGTCTTATTCTGCAGTGCTTCAGTGGTGAAGACAACAACGACGCATAAAAGGATAATGGCAAACGAACGGGCAACCCGATCACGCAAATTAAAGGACAGGGCATACAAAAACAGCGAGAACGCTGTGATCGCAATACCAGCCGTTAAAATATTGTTGATCGTCTTGATCCCCACCAATAATCCTTCCAACCAACCGTTAAACATGCGATCCTTTCAAAGTTTGTCCTGAAAAATATCGGGACTATAGTCCCGAATGAACACCGGGATTATATTTTTACTGTTCTCCCGAAGAACAGAGCCACATCCTGAGTTTGGTAGTAATGGTCATTATACCCGCAGAATTCGTAACCGAATTTTTGTGCAAGGCGAATGTAAGCTTGATTCTTGGATTGCATTTCGAGGATCAAACGGCGAACGCCTCGTTCCTGACACCACGCCTGGGCTGCCGTTAAAAGGCTGGAAGCCGCTCCCTTGCGCCTGTGTTCGGGTGAGATCACCAGATCCGTTACCCACCCGACCGCAGAGCCAGGTTCCGTAATTATGCAGAGGTACCCAATCGGTGTTCCCTGGTGCAGAGCAACAAATGTGCCATCCCGACGCGCCCATTCGTCTCCCAGGGAATATGGGTTACGCGGATATTTCACTTCAACAGAACGCGGCAGACGTACTTCGCGAAAATTTGCCGTTACCTGACCCGCTTCACGGCGCAGCTCAAGCTGCCAGACGTAATCACTCAAACAGGAATGCTCCAACGCCATCAAACGTGGAATATCACTTGGACTTGCAGGGCGGATTTCGAAAGAAGCCACAGTTTCTCCAATTGTTCCCCACTCCCCGTGGAGTGAGCAGGATAATGAATTTTATTGATTTACCACGCGCACAGCAATCACACAAGGCTCAAGTGCCACACCAATATTATCGGTGATCACGAGACGCAGAAAATAATCACCATTCGTTAGTGAGGTGGTATTCCAGGGTCCAAGTGAGGTATTTACCTTGGCTTCGCGCCCAGCCGAAATGGTTGCCCAGTTCTGTGTACCCAGGAGAGCAACTTCATACTTATAAAATCCAAAATTCGGGACGCTGGCAGTCCCGGTAATATCAACGGTCCCACTGATGATATCTCCCGGTTCCGGCGATGTAATCATGATCTGTTCGGGGATGCAGCCGCTCATCCCTTGCGGGACCCCTTGTGTGACAGGTGAGAGGGCAGCTTGCGTGGCATCCGCCGGAGGTAGTGTATTTGCAGGCGTGAGAAGCAGATCCAGGGTAGGCGTCGCCAATATATCGGAGGCAGGCAGTGCCGGAGCGATGAACGAGGCAATAAAAAATTCAACAAATACAAGAGCAAGGATAAGGAATGCAACCGCGGTCGCCTGTCCCAATCTTCGCAAAGCAAATTCACGTTCGAGTCCATAGACGGAATCACGCCATTCGCGCCAGGAACGCCACATCCGGCGAAAAGCAAACATTGCCCCGATTGCCAATACGATGTAAATCAGCGGCTCATAGCTCGCGAGAGTTCGATAGACAGGACCCATACCAGTGCTGTGTTATAAGGCACGCCCCGCCTGCGGCGGGATCTTCGTCAATACACCCCGGATGATTTTTTCCATCTTCGGTGTAATGATCTTGCCAGCTTCAATGACTTCTTCATGAGTTGTTATGGATGTGCCATCCAGGTTGGCTTTGTTGCTTATCCCGGAAAGACCCAGAACACGCATACCACCATGGCGTGCGACAATCACCTCCGGCACCGTAGACATACCTACAGCGTCTGCACCAGCCACACGCAGGAAACGAAGATCAGCAGGTCCTTCAAAAGAAGGTCCGCTCAATGCACAGTACACACCCTCGCGCAAGTCAATATTCCCGCCTGAAGCAACCTGCCGCGCAATGTCCATTAATTTGCGATCGTATGCCTGACTCATATCAGGAAACCGCGGACCCAACTCATCAATGTTTGGACCCATGAGAGGGTTTGCTCCGGTCATGCCAAGCAGATTAAGGTGGTCGGCGATCAACATCACATCACCCGGCACAAATTGAGGATTTACACCTCCGGCGGCATTGGTCACAAACATCATCTCCAATCCTAAACGAAGCATCACTCGTACGGGCAGTGTGATCTGTGAAATGCTATATCCTTCATAGTAATGAATTCGTCCCTGCATCACCAAAACAATCTGTCCCTCAAGCTTACCAATGACGAGTTGGCCTACATGACCTTGCACTGTCGAAATGGGCCAATTTGGCAATTCGGCATACGGAATAATATCCGCCTTTTCAACGGAGTCAGCCAGGCCGTTCAAGCCCGAACCAAGGATCAGTCCCACACGTGGCTGGTATAGGCTCCGTTTTCGTATGGCGTTTGCTGCCTCATCGATTTGCTCGAGTGTGACAAATGTGGTCATAATTGTTACTTCTTTAATAAAAAGATAAGGGTCATATCCCCGTAGTATTGTCCCTTCCGCACAAAAAATTATATCAGATAATCATGTAACAACCTTTAAAGTAGTAAGTAACCAAAATCAAACCAATCTGTCTTGTATTAATCATCGGTTCAACAGGCCTTTTCTGTGCTATCCTTTTGCGAAATATGTCGCAGCCCACAACCAGAAAGATCATTCCTATCGTAGCAGGCACCTTGTCGCTGATCGCGCAGGGCATGCTTTTCATTCTGGCTCGAATGGAGAATAATACCGCCATAGCGGCGATTTTCGCGTTCTCCTTTTTTCTCTTCTTTGGAATCATTATTTCGCAGTATAGAAACCGCCTGCGGGAGTGGCGTGTAAATTCCCAATTACTGGCTATACAGGTATTGACCGTGATCGGAATCCAATTCCTAATGGAGGGCTTCGCCTCACGCGAACGAGCTATAGGATTTCTTTTTAGCTGCCTTGTCACTGCCCTGACAACATACGGCATCTTCAACAATACAGCTCTGACAAATAATCTTCGTGCTTACCTGGCTGAAGATGGCAATCATCCCCTATCAGATTTTTCGAGTGATTCTGAAGGAGACATACACGCCCTCAAGCAACAGATCGAGTCTCTCACCCAGCAATTAGCCACTGAAAAATACCGCAACACACAATTGACCCTGCTAAATGAATTAAGCCAGCAACTGGAATCCGAATTTGATCCTCCGGTCTCGGCGCAACTGGCTGTAAACACACTTGTACATGCCATCAATTGTTCCGTGGTTTCACTCATGGTACCGGAAGATGAGGAATTTATTGTCCTGGCATCAGCAGGAGCGTCGGCAAATATCATCCCGCCGGGATACAGGCAGAAAGCAAACAGCGGTCTGATCGGACGCACAAAAAGACAAAAGAAGACCCAGGTGGTTCATGATACCAGCCTGGATAAAGACTTTATTCGGCTGGATAACGATGGCACCCTTTCCATCCTCTGCGTACCGATCATTCAACACGGACATGTAAACGCCATCCTTGAAATCGGTTCGGACAAGAAATATGCCTTCAACAGCATGGATGTAGCAATTGCAGAGGGAGCCGCCCAGGAGCTGATGCGAGCATGGGAACATGCCAGCTATCGCCAGCGGTTAACCGAATTGATCCAGGCGGGTATTTCCCTGACGACATTGCTTGATCCGCAAGCTGCAGTGCAGGAAACCGCAATCATTGCACGAAAGACTCTCGAAGCGCGCTTTGTCTTTGTTACCTTACTCGATCAGCAGGGAAACCTTTCGCGCTCGGCATTTGCAGGTGAGGCGCCACGTTTACTCGCCGCCCTTCACGTGAGTCCGTTCGACGAGGCACTGATGCAGGCTGCGTTTAATTCCACAAAGCCTTTCCGCATACGCGATGTGCGAAAATATTCCAGGGATAAAAACATTGACATTGACCATTCAAGCTTGCGGAGTGTGCTTGCTATTCCGATCCGTTTACATCGTTTGAGCATTGGAACGATCCTCGCATTTGGCAAGCAGGACAGCATCTTTTTCTCGGAAGACGATGAATCGCTGGCAGATCTGCTCTCCTCGCAAGCCGCGGCTGCCATTGAAAGTTCGTGGCTGTATCAGGAATTGCGAAGTACATTTAATATGACATCCATGCTTTATCAATTGAGTGTGGATGTGATCCAAACCGAAGAATTGAACCGGGCGGCTGAACTGATTGCCCAGGCAGCTCACAAGGCGACCAATTCAAAAGAGACCGGCATCGTGCTGATGACCCGGGATGGACGTGGTGAGGCGGATGTAGAAATTGATGCCAATGGACTGCACACACGCCGCGAGCATCCGATGGAAACAATTTATCAGGCGATCCAGAGCGGTCAGAGCATTATCACTTCGGTGGAAAATGGGTCGTTAGTATGTTATCCCCTTCTTACCCGCGGTCGCATCTTTGGCGCCTTGTGGATGAAAATTCCCGAGAGCCGCGGACAAAACTATGCAAACCTGCAAACCCTGGCAAATCAGGCAGCCATCGCACTGGAACGCTCCATTCTATTAACTGAGTCACGACAGCAAGCCAAGCAGATCGAAGCTGCGTATGAAGAATTGGAGATCACGTACGACCAGACATTGATTGCGTTGATGTCTGCATTGGATGCTCGTGACCAGGAGACGGAGGGTCATAGCATACGGGTGAGCCGTCTTGCCTGCATGCTGGGTGAAGAAATTGGATTGACCAACCCGCAACTCAAAGCCCTGGAAAGAGGCGCCCTCCTCCACGATATCGGCAAGATCGGCATCAGTGATTCAATACTCCATAAACCAGGCAGCCTGACCGAGGAGGAATGGACGATCATGAAGATCCATCCCGACATTGGAGCACGCATCGTGGAAGGAATCCCTTTCCTGCAGGACACACTGACTGTTATTCGTTTCCACCATGAACGCTGGGACGGCAGTGGCTATCCTTTTGGCTTGAAAGGCAATGCCATACCGGTCCAGGCGCGTATCTTTGCAGTAGCAGATGTTTTCGATGCATTGACCAGCAGCAGAAGCTATCGAAACAGCACCAGTAGCGCAGAGGAAGCTATTCAATATATGAAGGAACAAGCTGGCATTTTATTCGATCCGCTGATTGTTGAAGCGTTGACAAAGATTCCCTATAAAGAGTTCCCAACCAGGGAAAAGATCATCTTTGATCAGGGAAGACTGCTTTTATAAGTCCAGCGATCTCTTGAATGCGAGTATGGTTTTCTCCACGGCAGGGTCGTCAATCCAGTAATGTGTCACCAGGCGAAAACGTCCTGGATTTTCAGGGTCTACCAACACACCCAAATCTCTCATTCGCTGCGTGATCTGGTGCGCGTTGAGCGGGGCATCCGCAGACAGATTCAAGTAAACCATATTGGTATACGGCGAGTTCGCATCAACGACCAAGCCCTCGATTTGCCTCAAACCATCAGCCAGGTTCTTCGCCCGGACGTGATCCTGTCCCAGCCGCTTTGTCATCTTCTCCAGCGAGATGATCCCTGCCGCAGCCACGACTCCGACTTGACGCATTCCGCCGCCAAGCATCTTGCGGAGATGACAGGCGCGAGCAATGAATTTGCTCGTACCGAGGAGCATGGAACCGATCGGTGCAGCCAGTCCCTTACTGAGACAGAACATCACTGAATCAGCCGGCTCGACAAGGTCCTTGACAGATACATTTTGCGCCACAGAAGAATTGAAAATTCGCGCGCCATCGATATGCAAATACAAATTATTACGATGTACGAGTTCGCCAACCTGACGCGTGTAATCTGGCGTGAGCGGTACACCTCCACAGATATTTTGGGTGTTCTCGAGGCAGACCAAACGTGTGATAGGGTGATGCACATCCTCCGTTCGAATGGAAGCGAGAATATCATCGAGCGCAAGCGTTCCATCTGACTGGTTTTTGATCGCACATGGCTGAATCCCGCCCAGCGCAGACATGCCTCCAGCCTCGTTCAAATAGATATGTGACTGATTCCCAACGATAACTTCATCTCCCCGCTGACAGTGAACCAGCATGGCGATGAGGTTGCCCATCGTGCCGGATGGAACAAATAACGCCGCTTCCTTACCCAGCATGTCCGCAGCCAATTCCTCCAGCCTGTTCACCGTCGGGTCGTCGCGATAAACATCGTCCCCAACTTCGGCTTCTGCCATCGCTTCACGCATTTCAGGAGTGGGTTTGGTGACAGTATCAGAACGAAGATCAACGTATTCCATGGCATTCTCCAGAGTTAGAAGTGAAAAGTAACAAGGCAGAGACACTTTTGGATGATCGTCTCACTTGATCTACATGATCATACTTCTCCTTTTTTGGAAGTAAAGGAACAAGGTTTTTGTGAACATCAAGCATGAGTTGATGGGCTTTCTGCCATGTTGTTAATTTCTCAAAACCTTGTTCCGTCATTGTTTTTTCCTCTCCTACCTATTACTTCTTTCATTTTACTTCCTACTTCTCACTCATTCCTTCCTACTTTCCACCTCTCACCTTATCCAAAACATCGACCAACTCTTCCGGCAACGGTGCTTCAAAGATTCTTTGATCCTTTTCACCCGGCAGGGAAATTTTCAAACGAAAAGCGTGTAAAAAATGTCGCTCAATTTCGAGGGATGGCTTCTTCTTTCCATATACCTCATCCCCTACAATCGGGCATCCCAAAAATTCACAGTGCAGCCTGATCTGGTGGGTACGGCCCGTCAGGGGATGGAATTCCAATAAGGAATGTTTGCTGAAACTCTCGAGTGTTTTGTATTCGGAAATTGCCTGACGTCCCCGGCTCTCAGAGACGATTGCCATCCGTTTGCGATGGCTTGGATCACGCCCGATAAAACTTTCGACACGTCCGGTGGGTGTAGGTGGCTTGCCATCTACAAGTGCCAGATACGTCTTGTCAACTTTCCTTAATCGAAACTGATCCTGCAGCCAGCGATGAGCGCGCTCGTTCTTCGCCAGCAGGATCAAGCCCGATGTTTCCTTGTCAAGCCGGTGGACGACACCAGGTCTTTCTTCCCCACCGATCCCTTCGATATCCGGGTCGTATCCCAGCATCGCATTGACCAATGTTCCGGAAGGATGTCCCGCCGCCGGATGCACAACCATGCCGGCAGGTTTGTTCACCACGATCAGATCATCATTTTCAAAGACGATATTAAGCGGAATGTCTTCAGCAATCAGATCAGTCGGCGCGGGTGGCGGAATCCGGACCGTCACATTGGATCCGCTCTCCAGGGTTTGACCAGCCTTTTTAGCCGCGCGACCGTTCACATCCACAAAACCATTCGCGATCAGAGCCTGGATGCGCGAACGCGAAAACTCCTGTAACAGCCCGACCAGGAATTTATCGAGCCGCTCAGGAGTCTCTTTATCGAAGCGGAGATTTAGAACACGCTCATTCACTTGGTGCTTCAGTTGGTTGATCTGGTGCAGCAGCCAGCATCTTTTCTTTCTTCGCGGCGCGCTCCTGCCACCAGACACCCACGACCAGGACCGCACAACCCACAGTGATACTCGAGTCGGCAACATTGAACACAGGGAATTTGCCAATCGAAATAAAATCGGTGACATGTCCGATGGTGAGGCGGTCGATCAGGTTGCCGATCGCGCCTCCCATCTGCATGCTCATGGCGAGACGGAGGGGCCAATCTGTCTGGGAGACTTGCGGGTAATAATACAGTATGGCAGCAACGACAATGAATGCCAGAACAGTAAAGATCATGCTGGCTTCCTGGAACATACCAAATGCCGCGCCGCGGTTATACCAGTGTACAATGCGCGCATAAGGACTCAGCCACAGCAGTGAATCAGGCAGCCAGCTCTGCCCGGCGGGAACATTCGTACGCACCAGCCATTTTGTCCATTGATCCAGCGCCACGATGACAAACGCGATCAAAAATATTGTCCAGTAATTCCTAACAGCTTTCTTCACATTTCACCTCAAAACGAAATCGCCCCATTCTACCATCACTCGTTTACAAACACGCGCGGAACACGTGCGCCGATGTTTGTCAGAACTTCATATTCGCTTGTGCCGGTCCATTCGGCGAGTTCCTCCACTGCAATTCCTTCCCCCAGCAGGATCACATCCTCTCCCATTTTTATATCATCATCACCAACGTTGACCATAAACTGGTCCATGCAAATCCTGCCCACCTGTGGATACCTCTTTTGACCGACGATGACTTGGGCGCGGTTTGACATGCGGCGAAAATACCCATCTCCATATCCACATGGGATGGTGACGATTCCGGACTCCACCTCAGGCTGCCACTCCGACCCATAGCTGACACCGCGCCCAGGCTGCGTCCGCTTTGAGTAGGCGACACGCGACCGCCAGATCAAAGCGGGCTTTACATCGATGACGCGCTCAACATCCCTTCCCGGATAGACACCATAAAACAGCACGCCTGGCCGAACCATCTCAAAATACGCTTCAGGCAAATGCAGGATGCCGCCGGAGTTGCACACATGCCGGAGGGGTGGTACAGGCAGGCTGTGTTTATTGTAAAAATCGAGGACTGCCTGGAAGCGCTCCAACTGCATCACCGAATAGGATTTGTCAGTCAGTTCAGAGTTTGCAAGATGAGTGTAAATCCCTTCAACAATTACATGCTTATAGGCGGAGGATTTCAGGATAACAGGTTCCGCCTCATATTCACGGATCCCAATTCGTTCCATGCCAGTATCGATCTTAATGTGAGTCTTGATGGGACTGCCTGTTGAACGGGATACTTCTTCCGCAGTTTCCAGTAACTCCATGGAAGACCCTGTCAGAGTTAAGTCATACTCCGCAAACAACGGGACCTGTTCCGCAAGAGTGCCACCCGCAATAAGAATTGGTTTTCTAAATCCCATTTTACGCAGGTGGATCCCTTCTTCGACAAAAGCCACACCCAGATAATCCACATATGGCTCGATGAACGGCACAACACCGTCCAGGCCGTGACCATAGGCATTCGCCTTGACCATGGGCATGACCTTTGCAGGAGCGACCTGGTCGCGTATGGCTTCGACGTTTTTCTTCAGTTGCGTCAGATTTACTTCAAGGTAGGTTGGTCTCATGATTTTTCAAAGGTAGATGAACCACTTTTTCGCCAATGGTATTCCACATCAGGTTCACTTTCAGGCGGCGGACTGTATCCGAATTTTTCGGCGACAAAACCATTCCTTTCATAGAATTTGCGCGCGTTGATGTTGATCTGCAATGTGTATAACCACAAATGTTCAGGAGAAAGCTGCCGGGCATATCCAAGCAGAGCCTTACCGATTCCTCGATTTTGATTGTCCGGATGAACGTATAAGTGGTCAATGAAATCGTCCCGCATTGCCATGAACGCGACAGGACGATGATCCATTTCCACCACCCAGATGCGGTCTTCTGTCAAAATATGCTCACAAAAATAATTCTGATCTTCGTAAAAGAAATGTCCCTTGGCATGCTGAAACTCAGGCAGGGATTTCTCGCGCGCAATCCTCCATAGGATGGTCACCGCCTCAAAATCCTCCACCAGATAATCACGAATGTATAAGTCGTTCATTAGTACCGGAAATAAATTGAGCCAAATGGTTGGCACCGCCCATTTGGCTCAAAACTATAGCTAGTTACAGTGATCTAGTACTCGCGCCTGCGCTCGCGCTCACCGCCACCGCCCGGTCTGCGTCCCCCTCCGCCACCCGGTCGCTCCTCACGCGGACGAGCGAGATTGACTGTCAGAGGGCGTCCACTAAAGTCCTTACCATGGAACATGGTAATGGCGCTCTGCGCTTCTTCAGCGGTGGCCATCTCGACAAAGCCAAAGCCCTTCGAGCGTCCACTTGCACGATCTCTGATCACTTGAGCAGATTTTACTGTGCCCGCCTGGGAAAACAAATTCTGCAGGTCGGCATCAACGGTGCTATAAGGCAAATTGCCTACATAAATTTTTGCTTCCATAGCAATACTCTTCTCCTGAGTGTGGGCCGTCGAAGTGAAGCCGCTTCCACGGCAATACGAATCCAATGTGCATGACTACAGCGATCACAGACACCCAGGTGCCAAGAAGCGAAAAATTCCCTCTGATTGCCGGACCACCTTTCATACATGCAGCCAACAATTCGATTGTAGCACAAGAGGAATGGAGTTGCTAGCAACTCGGGAGCCAGAAACGGAGCCAATTCTCTGTTGTCGAAGCGCCGCTTAATCGCTTCTCGCGCAGGGAAAACTGAATCCGCTCCTCGGGCTGATCCGCACCTGAGGTAGTGCTGCCACCGCTCCAGGCAAGCTCTTTGTCGCCGCCAAGCGCCTCAGCGACGCGTGGGTTCGCGATCCGTCCAAAGATGCGTGTACGAAAGTTCTGCAGCCAGGAAATGACCTGTCCATAGCGCGGCGCATTCAGGGTAACAATGGGCCAGACCCGCCTTGCCGGACCGCGCAATAACAGCCATCGAAAATCCTGCACAGCCTCCATTTCGAGAGTGGCTACCGATTCAAGGTCATCGACCAGCAATAGCATGCACTGGTGCGTATTCTTGTTCGAATGCGCCCATGAGGTTAGCGAATGCAGGAACTCCTGCGTCCCATTGTGCCCAACAACAAAAACCCCGGCACGCTGAGGAGTTGCTTCAATGTTCTCCCACTCATCAGGATAATTCGTAATCACTCCAAACTGGAGATCACTGGACGGGTGGGTCAGTGCCACTGACCGCGCGATCGTTTGGAGGAATGCTGTCTTGCCGGAACCCGTCTCACCGGCAATCAGCATCGGTCCGGGATGCGGATCATAAAGATTTAACAGAACCGGTAAGCCATCGGAAGCAATGCCGAGGAAAAGCGCCTCCATCGGCAACGATCCGATTTGAGCCAGGATACTGCTAAGCGTCGGCACGACCGAGGCGGGTGTAGGGAGAGGCGTTGATGTTTCTGTCTCGAGTTCTGTCAACGCTTGCAATGCCGAAGAGAATTCCCGAAGAGCATCGGGATTATAGTGACGATTGGTTGTCATACGTCCTCCTTTGTCAATTAGAACGTATGTTCTATTTTACAACCACCTAACCATCGGGCGTCAAGAGGAATTATCTTAAAGTTTCATGACAAACATTCAGATGAGTATTCTTCTATAGTGATAAGATCCCATCACCCGAAAGATGATTGGGATCTTATGGTCATTACCGCCAAGCGCCGAGAATGGCACCAAACAACAGAAAGTTTAGAAGATGATTCCCTGCCTCGATCGCCCAAACTTTGAAACCATGCCCTGCAAACAGCTTGTTAACCAGGTTCGTAGGAGCGACAAAACCAAACCACAGCATAAAGCCTGCCAGCGCCCCCGAAGCAGCACCTGTGCTTCCCATAAGATTCACCATCAGCCATACAGATACAACCTGAACAATTGCTGCGATGATTGTGAAGACATAAATCATAGGATTTGGGTTGCCAGGCTCTCCGGATTTTCCAATTCCTTTCCACCATGCGGGGAAGAAAAGTTTCGGATGATACCATACGAACCCGCTTACCATCGCGATCACAACACAGACGATCACAGCCAGCCAATTTATAGAACTGAAATCCATACGAACCTCCAGTAAAATTATGGATGGGAACACCTCATCCTGTATCTTCTATAACCCAAATATTTGTCCCCGGGTACACCTCTCGGGAAGGAAGTGCAGCTGTATCACTGGTAAAATAGAAAAGAGACAATCTTTTCAATTCAATTTATTGGTGTGACCTGAACATGGCAAACTTGATTACTTTGACGACTTCAGTATAGAAATTGAGATTGGCATTATCAGGTAGACAGGTGCAAACTTCCATCCGAAGCATATGGAGGTTTTTTGAGTTGAATTTTGTTTCAATTAACTAAGCCCGGCAGTACTGCAAGCTGCCACGTGCATAAAAACCGCCCCACATCAAGAACATCTTTGCAACCGTGTAAGCTGAACAACGTACATTATGGATGTACGAGACTATCCGATTGGATAGGTTAAACACTCCCCCAGAGGCGAGGGGATTTTTTCGTAAAAGTCGTATCATTGTCATCAGCCTACCTTGGAGGTCTAAACTCATGAAAACTAAATTGATGCTCGTTCTTGTTCTTTTCAGCCTGCTCTTCACTGCTTGTTCATCAGCAGGCAGCGCAACCACTCCCACCCCGGAAGCTGCTCCTACCGTTGTGGCGGACACCGCCATCATCGCCGAAGGCCGCCTCGAACCTGTCCGCTATGCGGAGATCGCCTTCACCGCCAGCGGCGTGATCAGCGACGTTCTCGTCGCTGAAGGGGAAGCCGTGACCAAGGGTCAACCCCTGATCCAGCTGGGAGATGAAAGCGACACCCAATATGCTGCCGCCCAGCTCGAACTGGTCAGCGCCCAGAAGGCATTCAACGATCTGCAGAATACCGCAGGCACAGACCTGGCACAAGCTGTTATCGACCTGAAGGAAGCCCAGGAACAGTACGATGAAGCCGAGGATTATTTGAAATATCTGCAGAATGACGATAAAGTACCCCAAACCGAAACCCGCTCGTACCTGGTTCAAAGCTGGCGAGGGTATCAGTACCGCACCAAGACCAAGCATTTCAAGGGTCCCGCTCCCGAAGATTGGGTCACTGATGCCGAGAATGATCTGGCACTCGAAAAAGCCGAGCTGGAAGCCGCCCAGCGCACTTACGACCGCCTAAAGGATGGCGTGGACAAGGATCAACTGGCAGTGCTCGAAGCACGCTTGAATGCCGCCAAAGCCGGTGTGGCAGCCTTCTCGGTTACCGCTCCCTTCGATGGTGTGGTGGCGAACCTGAATGCCAAGACCGGCAGTTCGATCAATGCCGGTGAGATCGCTGTGACCGTGGCGGACTTCTCCGACTGGGTGGTCAACACAACCGACTTGACCGAGATCGATGTTGTGGCACTGGAGGAAAGCCAGGAAGTCACAGTGACGCTGGATGCCCTGCCGGACGTGGAATTGAAAGGCACGATCCTGTCGATCGGGCAGACCTATGCTGAGAATCAGGGCGATGTGGTCTATGAGGTTACGATCCTTCTGACTGACACTAACCCTGCCATGCGCTGGGGTATGACCGCTGCCGTCAAGTTCGAATAACAATATGGAGTTCAACGTCTCCAGACGTTGAGAACGCCAATGTCTGGAGACTTCAACCCCTGAGTGAGGTTCTTATGTCTTTATTTAGTAAAAGTCCCAATGGAAATGGCAGCAGCAACGGTGTGATTATCGATCTGCGTGATGTCCATAAATATTACAAGACTGCTGTCGGCGATTATCACGCCCTGAATAGTATTGACTTACAGATCGAGCCCGGAGAGTTCGTCAGTATCATTGGTAAATCGGGCAGCGGCAAGAGTACACTGTTGAACATGATCACAGGGATTGACCGGCCTACGACCGGTGAAGTGTTTGTGAATGAGACGGCAGTACATGAGCTCAATGAAAATCGCATGGCGCGCTGGCGCGGAAAGAACCTGGGTATTGTTTTCCAGTTCTTTCAACTGCTGCCCACCATATCGGTCATCGAAAATATCATGCTGCCGATGGATTTTTGCCGTACCTACCCAATGCGTGAACGCGAGAAGCGTGCCCTCGAATTACTCGATATGGTGGAACTGGCTGATCATGCCTACAAGCTGCCGACTGCCCTCTCCGGTGGACAGCAGCAACGAGTGGCGATTGCACGTGCTTTGGCGAACGATCCACCCATCGTCATTGCAGATGAACCGACAGGCAACCTGGACTCCAAAACAGCCGAATCGGTCTTTGCTTTGTTCAACGATCTGGTCGCCAAAGGCAAGACCATTATCATCGTGACACATGATAGCGGACTTGCAAAACGAACACATCGCACAGCCCTTATCACGGATGGCGAAATCGTCAATGAATATGTAGCAAAAGCAATGCCCACCCTTCTGCAGGATCAGATGCTGTGGGCAACACGTAATGCCAAGGTGCGAACTTTTGAACCCGGAACAATGATCTTTGCTGAGGGAACGAACGCAGATTCGTTTTATATCGTGTCCAAGGGAACGGTGGAAGTTGTCCTGCCGCGTGAAAATCAATCGGATGTCGTCGCGTTGCAACTCGGTCCCGGTAAATTTTTCGGTGAAATGGCATTCTTCCATGATCGCAAGCGGCAGGCATCCGTCCGCGCCTCTGAACGGGGATCGGTTGAGGTTCTCATGTTGGACTACAGTCATCTCAACGAATTACTGAGTCAGTCTGAAGCTACGCGGGACTGGCTACGTCAAATGTCTGACCGGCATACAAAGGAGAATATTGCATTGCGAAGTCCCGGAGGTCTCCCGGGGCGGGGAGAAAAGCCATGAGCAGCCGCTGGAAGAAGATCTGGGCAGATTTCTGGGGCAACAAGTCGCGCACCTTCCTGGTCATCATTACCATCGCAGTCGGTGTGTTGGCTGTGGGTTTCAATAGCAATCTTGGGCTGTACATGAATGATAGCATGGATACCGATTACCTATCTGCCTTGCCATCAGAAGGTACAGTTTATGCCTGGCCCCTGGATGATGACATGGTCGAGATCGCCCGTGGGGTCCCCGGTGTGGACGCGGTCGAAGGTCGCAGTTCCACCAGCGCCAAAGTGGTCCGCACGGATGATAAGAAGGTTTCGATCCAGTTTACGGCGATGAAAGATCCAACCCAGACCACAGTGAATCAACTTAAGCCCGCAGCAGGTGAGACCAGCCTGCCTCCTCTTGGCGAAAAAGAAATCATTGTGGATGCTTCTGCCCAGTCACTGGGATATAAACCCGGCGACAAGGTCGTTGTTGAACTGGGTAACGGCAAAATCCGTGAGTTAACCCTGGCTGGATACATGCACGATGTGACTGGATTTCCGTTTGGCTTTACTCAAACGATGAATGCCTATGTTACACCCCGGACACTTGAATGGCTCGGTGGGTCTGAAAATTATGATCAATTGGTGATCAGCGTAGCTGAAAAGCAGACAGACCAGGACCATGTTACCGCTGTTGCTCAAGCAGTGGCAGACCGTGTCGAACGCGCCGGCGCGACGATTAACTTCGTATTCGTATACCAACCCGGGCATCATTTCGCCTACAGCATTTCACAGGGCGTCTTCTTAATCCTGTCCGTGCTTGGTTACATGACCATTTTTCTGAGCGCTTTTCTGATCATCAACACCATTACTTCCTTGATGTCTCAACAAGCGCGCCAGATTGGAATTATGAAAGCCGTTGGTGGTGGGAACTCCCAGGTCTTTGCGATGTATATCGTTTTAATTCTTACGTTCGGATTAGCTGCACTGGCAATAGCTGTCCCACTGGCAAACAGCGCTGCAAAGGTCTTTGGGGCAGGAATGGCGCAATACCTGAATTTCCATACCGCTCCTTATGTTGGCTATCGAAGCACATTAATTCAACAGGTCATTGTGGCGTTGGTTGTGCCACTGCTGGCAGCGCTCTGGCCCATTTACAACAGCGTTCGGGTTACCGTGCGTGAAGCAATCAGTGACTATGGTATTGGCGGCAATGCAAAACCGAAAACCAAATCAGTGAGCAAAAACGCCTTAATCCTGACGCGCCCGATGCGGCTTTCGCTGCGAAATGCGTTTCGCAAAAAGACTCGTCTGGCATTGACTCTGGTCACATTGGTGCTCGCGGGAGCGATCTTCATTGGCGTTTACAATCTTTGGGCTTCCTTCGATAAGACCATACAAGATATACAGGGATATTTTCTAGCTGATATTAACCTCTCGTTTGGGCGCTATTACCGGTTTGACGAAGTCGCCCCCATGGCACAAAGCATCCCCGGCGTTTCCAGTGTGGAAGGCTGGACGGAATATCCGGGTACACTGATCTCGGACGAGGAAGCAGCAGGCACGCAAGTCCTGTTCGTCGCGCCCCCTTCGACCTCGACTCTTATAGACCCTGTAATTACCTCTGGCCGCTGGCTCGAAACTGGTGACGAAAATGCCATTGTGATCGGCAACCATCTCCTCAATGTTTTTCCAGATCTGAAAATAGGCGACTGGTTGACGATTAAGATCGACGATAAAGAGACCAAATGGCAGATTATTGGCACGTACAGCATCACAGGCAACACCGGGGTACCTTTTCTTTATGTGAACTATGAATACCTGAGTCATTTGGTGGGTGCACCCGGGCAGGTTTACTCTGTGCGTGTGCTAACAGACCAGCATGACGTGGTCTCCCAGCGCAGGATCAGTGATCAGCTGCAGGCGCTTTATGAAGAGCATGGAATTGGGGTGGGCTCAACCCAGCTCGGCGCGGAATTTAGCCGTGACCAAAAAGCACAAACCGACGTTCTCGTGTATTTCATGCTTGGTATGGCAGTGATGATCGCCATCGTCGGCGGGCTGGGATTAATGGGGACGATGAGCATCAATGTGCTCGAGCGCACCCGCGAAATCGGTGTGATGCGTGCTGTTGGCGCCTCCAATATAGACATTCAAGGGATTGTGATTATAGAAGGTATGGTGGTTGGTTTGATCGCCTGGGCACTTAGCATTTTTCTCTCGATCCCCATTACGGGCATCCTCTGTTTTGGCGTAGGCATGGCAATCCTCACCGCACCAATGCCTTTTGTCTTTGGCGTGAATGGGGTCATTGCCTGGTTGATCTTTACCATTATCCTGACCACAATCGCGAGCGCACTGCCTGCCCGGCGAGCCTCAAGACTTACAGTAAGGGATACGCTGGCGTACGAGTAAAAAAGCAGACAGATAGACAACTACACATGTAAGCAGGTAAACAGGTTTTAGTCAACTTGTTTACCTGTTTGTTTTTCCCAGGTTACCTGCCTGCAATCCATTAACATCTTTGTAATTCAGACATCACAATCCACAAAGTGCAGTGGGATATAATCGACCTGACAAAGCAAAAAGCGGAAGGTGGCATCGATGTCATATCATTTCACAGCAAACATGATACCGCTCGTTATTGCCGCTCTGATATCAGGCGCACTGGGCTTGTATACATGGCAGAATCGGCGGGCAATCGGCGCAATTCCCTTCTCCATCATGATGCTGATTGTGTACGAGTGGGAAATCAGTTACATCTTCCAACTGGCTGGAATAGACCTCGCGACCAAGGCTTTTTGGGATAAGGCGATGTATATAGGGGTTGTCTTCACACCGGTGGCATGGCTTGCCTTTGCTCTCGAATATACCGGACGCAAGACCTGGATGAATGCGCGCCGCCTCGCCATGTTTTCCGTTTTACCGGTGTGCACAATCATCATTATTTTTACCAACGAATCACATGGGCTTTTCTGGGCGCATCAAACCCTTTCAACACAGGGGGGATTCATCCTTACCGATAACATCAACGGTCCCTATTTCTGGATCCATGCTGCCTATTCGTATACCCTGATCATGATCGGTTTGATTCTAATTGTGCGCGCGCTCTTAAGGTGGCCTGCACAGTATCGCGGGCAAATGATCTGGGTCCTGCTTGCAACACTGACCCCATTTATCGCCAACATCATCAGTGTGTTCCACATCGTAAATGTGCTGATCGACCTAACTCCTTTCGCCTTCACAGTAACCGGCATTGGCATGGCATTCGCCCTCTTCCGTTACCGTTTACTCGATATCGCACCCATTGCACGGGACATTGTCATCGAAGGTATGAAAGAGGGAATGGTTATATTGGACGCCGGCAGGAGGGTCATTGATATAAACCGCGCCGCTCAACATATGATCGGTCTTTCAAGTGATCAGCAGATGATTGGCAAACCTGTGGCAGAAGTATTTGCCCGCTGGCCCGAACTCGTCGAACGGTTTCGCAGTGTAGTGGAAGGAGAACAAGAGGTCAGCGATGGTGAAGGTGAAAAACAACGTTGGTATGAATTAACCTTTTCCACGTTGTTCGATGAAAACAAGACAATGATCGGACGGGTGATCATGGGTCGCGATATCACTGACCGTAAACAGGCGGAACGCCGGTTACAGGAAAGTGAGGCGCGCTTCCGCTTGATCGTAGAAAACGCCAGTGACCTGATTTTCGGCATGGACATTCACGGATGCATCACCTATGCCAATCCGGCAGTCCTGCGCGCCCTGGGATATGAAAAAGAAGTGGATGTGCTCGGCAGGGAATACCTTGACCTTGTCACGCCTGAGATGCGCCATAAAACAAAACGCATCTACCAACATCAACTGGTGAGCAAAACGTCAAACACTTATAACGAAGTCCCTGCCGTCGCAATGGATGGGCGTGAAATCTGGATTGGATTAAGCGTTCAACTTATTCAGGAGGCTGGTCAGGTTACAGGCTTTCAAGCGCTTGGACGTGATATTACAGCCATCAAACAGGCCTATGATGCCATGCTCATTGCGCGTGATCAGGCATTGGAAGCCAGCCTTGCCAAGACCCAGTTACTCTCGAAAGTAAGTCACGAACTACGCAGTCCGCTGGGCAGTATTCTTGGCTATGCTGAGCTTCTCGAGCAAAGCGCGTTCGGGCAATTGAATGAGAAGCAAAAAAAGGCTGCATCGGAAATTATTGAAAGCTCCAAATATTTGGCAAGCATGGTCAATGAACTTCTTGATGAAGCGCAGTTGCGTGCAAACACCACCACGCTGCAGCAAAACTTGTTTGCCCTGCGCAGCCTCATCGAGCATGCCACGTCAGGAATGGATATCCTTGCGCAGAAAAAAGGTTTGGAGTTTTCTTCCTACCTTGACCCAAGTCTGCCCCAGGAGATATATGGCGACAGCCGCCGCATACGCCAGATCATTATTAATCTGGTCAACAATGCCATCAAGTTCACCCGGGAGGGCAGAGTTAGCCTGAGAGCCTGGTGCCCGAATGGCAGCTGTTTGGAAATCCAAGTATCGGATACAGGGGTTGGGATCCCGAAGGAAGCGCACTCTCAAATTTTCGAACCATTCCGCCAGGTCCATCCGGATATCACACATGAAAATCGCGGAGCTGGATTGGGACTATCGATTGCGAAACAATTGGTGGATTTGATGAACGGCAAAATTACGCTGGAAAGTGAACTTGGAAAAGGTTCCACTTTCACAGTGCTGTTACCGTTAAGAAAGGCAGATTAATGCCATGACAAAACCATTTGTTTTGATTGTCGAAGATGATCCCAAACTCAATGAGATCATCACAATCACGCTGGAAGCTGATTTCGAAGTCGAAACCTGTATGGATGGATACACAGCCATGAAGCGGTTGAACAATCTGGCTCCTCAAATCGTTGTGCTCGATTTGAATCTCCCCGGCACATCGGGCAGGGATATCCTGACACACATTCGCTCCGATGAGCGGCTTGCCAAGACGCGTGTGATCCTGACAACTGCAGACGGCCGCCAGGCAGAAACCCTGAATAACGATGCGGATATCACCCTCCTCAAACCTGTCAGTCCAATGCAATTAAAGGAATTGGCTTTACGGATCAGTTCGATGGATTAGGACGCTTCTCGCGCAGCCGGTCACCGATTCCGTTTAATAAACTTTCTTCCCCCGAAAACACGAACCCAATAACACTCAACCCGGAGACGCGGAACACGGAGACTCGTTTGTTCTCAGAGTCTCCGTGTCTCCATGGTTCAAGAGTTTCCGATTTAGCCGCTCGCAGCCTGGACAATATATTTTGCTAAAACATAGTCCCAGCCGGTGTCATAACCTTTCCGCCTGGCTAATGCTTCCTCACCAAGAGTCTCCCAGCCGGTGTGCACCAGCTCAACAAGTGACCCTCCGGGGATTTCACTAAATGTCACTGTGACAACCTGCGCAGTATCCGCTGCGCGCCCCGGATACCAATGAAAGCGCACTTTGCTGAAAGGTTCCCAGATGAGAACCTTTCCCCATTCTGATCGAGTGCCATCCTTCAATACTTCGATGATCCGGCCACCCACCCATCCTTCGAAGAAACAGGTCTCTGCTTGTTCCTCACCCACAGAATGGGTTGCCAACGGCCACCACTTTCCAATCCCTGCCGTAAACAGTTCAAAAGCCTTCTCTACAGACAAGCCTACTTTTAATTGTTTCCGAACCGGTTCGAGCTTCTCTGCCTGCATAAACTGCTTCTCACTCATAATACTTATCTCCTCATATCTGGTTTATAAAATCTTTCCATCTTTGGTAAAGTAGTCGTTCGAAATAATTTGTACGTGTAGGACACGTTCTCCCCGGCACCTGCGCCCGGGGCAGGTGTAACGTCCCCGTCGGCGTAAGACGCCTTCGGCAGCGCCGACTAGATACGGAAAATTATAAAAACTTATGAACGGCTACTTAGAAGCACTACGTACTTTTTTCCTGTGCTTTTGTTTCGCAGTCTTTGCATTAATACTTTCCTCGTTCTGTACCATCCTTTCTGCTTCTTCACCAAAAGCACGCAGCACATCGTCCCACAGATTTTCGGCATAACGCCGCAGTTCCGCCAATCCAACCGGATTCAGATGATAGATTCGCTGCTGACCGCGCTTCTCCACCTTGACCAACTGGGCTTCCCTAAGGACCTTTAAATGCTGTGAGACTGCCGGCTGGCTGATAGGGACAATGGAAATCAGATCGGTGACAGAGCACGATCCCTGCCGGAGCCGTTCGAACAATTTACGGCGGGTTGGGTCGCCAAGGGCATCCAACGGAGATATATTAGTCATAACTTATATAAGTATAAGATTATTTATCCTCTTTGTCAAGATGGAAGTTATATCTTTACAATCGTTTCCCGCGACTCAATCACTTCCGCTTTCAGCTTCCCTGCGGACATTTCGCTCAGTTCATTTTGGAACGTACCGAATGAATCCATTGGGAACTGCAGTGTCATTGTGATATCCCCCGCAAAATCCTCCCCAAGGATCTCCCCTCTTTGGCGTGTCACCAGCAATCTGACGCGTTCCAGCATGTTATACGGAATTGCCAGCATCACCACATGCACAGGGACTCGCCGTCCGCGCCCCACTGCATTGACCACCATCTGCGTCGACTCTGTGTACGCCTTGACCAACCCGCCTGTCCCCAGCAGTGTCCCGCCAAAGTAACGCGTGATCACGACCACCACATCGCCAAATCCGCTGCCACGCAAGACTGCCAGCGCAGGCTTGCCCGCTGTCCCCGAAGGTTCCCCATCGTCGGAGCAATACTCGGTCACCGTATTCCCGCCGCCGATAATATACGCCGGGACATTGTGGCTTGCATCTGCAAACTCTTTCTTGATCTGTGCGATGAACACCCGCGCTTCGTCAGTGCTGAAGGCAGAGGCGAGCGTGGCAACGAATCGCGAGTTGACAACTACATGCTCGCGGCGAATTTCGTTGAGAGGAATGGAATAGGGCTTGGACATAAGCGGAACTCCGAGCGTTCCGCAGTGAAAAACGCTCGGAGTTCCATTTTAGCACCCACCTCACTACAGTAATATCCTTCGTTTAAAACGAAGCCCAGTCCGATTCTGCCCAGACGCTGATATCCGGCATTCCCTCGAAGAGAGCGCCGAATGCGGCCGCCACCTGCGGATCGCTCATGAATTTCTGCAAACCTTCCAGATTATTCCAGGTGTCAATTGCCAGGAATTCAGTTGGATCCTTGGGATTGAGATGCGGCTTATGCCCAATGGCGCCCAGCGGGCGGGTCATGGCGGAAAGCTTGTCCACCGTGCCATCATGTGCCTTTTGGGCTTCCTTCGGACTACCCTTCAGCTTGCCTCGTACTACCGTTATATAATTCATGTCTATCTCCTTTGGTTGATCTACAATATTAGACGGAAAACAAAGCTAAAAATGTGCGGTCAGTTCGAAATTCAATAATTTCTCCAGCCACCTGACAGTCTGTTTTAAAAGCAATTCGTTGGTCGAGTAGGCGGCGAGTTTTAGCAAGCCTCAGCAAAGTTACACAGCCCCGCCGCCGTACACTTGCACCGCACTGCGTTCGGTGCAGTGCAGGTGTCGAGACCAAAATGCTTGAGGAAAACGAAAAATTCCTTGAAACTGTCAGGCAGGTAGTAATTTCTCGCCGCACATTTTAAGTACGATAAACCGTCATATATACGTCAAGGAATTGAATGGAGATGTCTTCAATGTCAGATACCCCAGACCAAACATCAGAAGAAGCAAATTATCTCGCAGCAGCGCGAGAGGGAGATGCGAATCAATTTAGTGAACTGACCGAATCTTATCGTCGTGAGTTACAAGTCCATTGCTATCGAATTCTCGGTTCCCTGCATGAAGCGGAGGATATGGTCCAGGAGGCGTTGTTGAAAGCCTGGAAACGGCTGGATACTTATGAAAGGCGCTCTTCTTTCAGGGCATGGCTGTATAAGATCGCGACAAACACCTGCCTGGATTTTCTCGATCAACAACGAAGCAGGCGTTTCCTCCCGTACACCAATCTTCCCAGTTTAGATCCGCACGCTGGGATCCTGCCGCCGACACCAGAGATGACGTGGCTGGAGCCATTTCCCGACGAATGGCTGAGCGATCAATCTGCCATCAACCCC
>Ga0105104_10000689_pt1 | contig 26083 bp, 23 predicted proteins | sample PPLLaktember2015_3_FD_87034 | JGI IMG/M metagenome (GOLD analysis project Ga0105104, IMG submission 87034) | Freshwater sediment microbial communities from Prairie Pothole Lake near Jamestown, North Dakota, USA - PPLs Lake P7 Core (6) Depth... | ecosystem: Environmental > Aquatic > Freshwater >...
GGGAGCAGATCCAGACCATAAAGGGACACCCGTGGCTTTCCGGGATACCGGTGCGGGGTTTCGTTTACGACGTGAAGAGCGGGAAACTCCAGGAAGTGCACGCGTCGGAGACGGTGTCGCGGTGAAGGTTCGCCGTATGTGCCCCCCGGGTTGCGTTGCAGATGCGATTGCGCTGAATTGTTGACAGCCGCGCAGTCAAGGTGTCCTGAGGCCTGAAAGGCCGACAACATATTAGCCCAGGCCGAAGCGCTTTTTCGCGTAGGCCTGGGCTAATATGTTGTCGGCCCTTCAGGCCTTCGAGAAGAACCGACAAGCCGCGCACGCAGGGGAGGGGTCGGGGGAATGCCTCTCAACGTGCAACGTGTAACCTGTAACCTGTAACCTTGCAACCGCTCCTTACGGCTTGACGAACTCGAGCACCATATCCCGCACGGGGTCTCCTTCTCGTGCGAGGCCGCTGATGATGCTGACATGGTCCCGACCGGGGATCATCGCCGCTTTAACCTGAATGCCAGCCTCTTTCAGGGCCTTCTGGAATCGCCTGGCCTGCACATCCAGGGAGGGATAGTCGTTCTGAGCGTATAAGACGAGAAAAGGCGGGTTCTTCTTGGTAAGGTGTAAGGCTGGTGAGGCCTCGGCCAGTCCCTGGGAGTCAGAGCCAAAGACCGGCTCGTAGAGCATTTTGGCCGTCACTCCACCCACCGTCAGGTCATAGACGCCGCTGATCGCAACCACCCCCTTGATGATCTGCGGGTTCAAGCTGTGAGCCTGAAGATACGAGGGTTCGACGGCGACGAGCGCAGCAAGATGCGCGCCCGCAGAATGACCGACCAGGTAAATCCGGCCGGGGGACCATCCGTATTTGCTCGAATTTCGATAGAGCCAGGCAACCGCCCGAGCGACATCACGGGCATGTTCGGGGTGCGTCACCTCGGGGGAGAGCCTGTAGTTGATCACCGCGACTCCTACCTCCTGCCCGGCCACCCGCGTGCCGAGGTACTCGTAAGCCCCCGCATATGCTGCCTTGTCGCCTCGACTCCAGGCGCCCCCATGAATGAAGACCAATAGCGGGAATCCTGTTGGCCGATAAGGAAGATAAAGATCCAGGAGATGTTTAGTCGGGTGGGCGTTCTGCCCGTCGTAGTAGCGGAGGTCGCGGTGGGTCCGGACGCCACCGTTATGGGAGAATAATAGGGCCGAAAGCACAAGGAGTAAAACGCTCATGGCTGTTTCATTATCTCATGCGCTCCCAGACGCAAGCCTGCGGGTCGACAACATCTGCAAGGAGTACTCGATGGGGACAAAGAGTGTGGTGGCTCTGGACCACGTCTCCCTGGAAATCGCCGGCACGACGTTCATGGGCGTGGTCGGTCGTTCCGGCTCGGGCAAATCGACGCTCCTCAACCTGCTCGCCGGTTTGGACCGCCCCTCAGCCGGCGCTATATGGTTCGGGGACCAGAATCTCGCTGAGCTTGGTCCAGCCGGTCTTGCCCGCCATCGACGGGAGACGGTCGGAATTGTTTTTCAGTCTTTCTATCTGATCCCGACGATGACGGCCCTTCAGAACGTGGCGCTCGCCTTGGCTTTTGCAGGAGTTCCGGCCGGCCCCCGCCGACGGCGAGCTGCAGAGCTTCTCGATCTCGTCGGACTGGCCGATCGCGCGGATCACCGGCCTTCCGAGCTGTCCGGCGGCGAGCAACAGCGGGTTGCCATCGCGCGGGCGATGGCCAATTCCCCGCGGTTCCTTCTGGCGGATGAACCGACCGGCAACCTCGACAGCCGGACTGCGGAAGAGACCTTCGGCTTGCTGAAACGACTCCACGAGGAGGGACGGACCATCATCTGTATCACTCACGAGAAAGACCTGATCGAGCAGTACGCCGATCGTCTGATTACTCTAAAGGACGGCCGCATTGTAGAGACGACTGACAAACTGACAAACTGACAGAGTGTCAGCTGACTGCTGACGGCTGACGAGAGTGTTTGTCTCTGTCAGCTGCGGTTTGTCAGTCTGTCAGTCCGTCAGTCTGTCAGTTTGTCAGTTTGTCAGTTTGTCAGTATGTCATGGCTTGATACCTTTCGAATCGCATTTGACAACCTTCGGCAGGCAAAGCTGCGCTTTGTCCTGACTTGTTTGGGTGTGACGATCGCCATTGCGACTCTGCTCGCGATGGTCAGTTTTGGCGCCGGTCTCCGGCGGGAGACTATCGAGAATTTCCAGATGCGGGATCTGCTGCGCAGCTTCCGCGTATTGGGTCCCGAACAAAGTCAGTATCTGACGCGGATGCGCGAGGAAAAGCCGGACCGCAAAGCGAATCCGCAGCGCGTTCCGCTCACCGACAGTCTCGTCGACCGCGTATCCCGGCTTGAGGATGTGGAAAGCGTCCAGCCGGAGATTCGCCTCCCCGTTGAACTGCAATATGGCGACAAAAGATATCTGGGCTGGATCCGCGGGGCGATCCCGCAGTTGAAAAGCACCCCTCCGTTTTCGAAGATCACCGCGGGCCGGTTCCTGAACCGCCGGGATGCGCAGGAGATTGTGCTGTCGCGGGGAGTGGCCGAAATGCTGGGGTTCAAAGAAGCCGAGCAGGCGGTCGGCCGGACTATCGAGTTGAGGACCGATCAGTTGCGGCCGGTGTCGGGCGACGACGACTTGCCCATTGAGACGATTACGCGCAAACTGCGGGTCGTCGGCGTGCTGCCCCGCCTGCCCTCCACCAGAGGAGGCACGTTTTACGGCGGAACCGTGATTCCGCTGGACCTTGCCCGCGCTCTTTGGCGCCAAAACCCGGCCAGTGCTGCCTCACTGACGACGCTTCGCGGGGGCCTCGAATCCCGGGAGCGGGAATACTCGGTCATTGACGTGAGAGTGAAGGATTCGAGCCGGCTCGATGACGTCCGCAAGACAGTGGAAGGTTGGGGTGCGAGCACCTTTTCCCTCGTCGACGAAATGGACAAGGTCCAGCAGGCCTTCCTGATTTTCGAAACGATTCTATCGGCCCTGGGGACGATTGCGTTGGTTGTCGCTTCTCTCGGAATTGCCAACGTGCTGATCATGTCCGTGCTCGAACGGACGCAGATGATCGGGACGATGAAGGCGATCGGAGGAACAAACGGAGATATTCGCCGGATCTTCCTCTTCGAGGCCGCGTTAATCGGCCTGGCCGGCGGCCTGCTGGGGCTCACGGCCGGGTGGCTGCTCACCCGGGTGGCTCAAGCGATCATCGCGCACTATTTCGTGAAGCATAACGTGGCGGAGGTCCCTGACTTGTTCGCCTATCCGGGGTGGCTGGTGGTCGGCGTCGTCGGATTCGCCCTGGCGTTCAGCATCGTTTCGGGGCTCGTGCCCGCCAATCGTGCGGCCCGTATTGATCCCGTCAAGGCGCTGAAAACGAGCTAACGCCGGGGTGACCCGAGTCGCCTTACACCACCGATAACCCCTTGAAACGCCATCGTTCCGATGTATCATTGCCGCATCATGCCGGGTTGAGCAGACGTAAGGAGGGAAGGCCATGAAACGAGTACGGACCTTGGTAGTAGTGGTCAGCCTGTTAGCGTCGATCATCTTGCTGCCTTCGTTGACATACGCGGGCGCCTACGACCAGTTCCTAGCGGTAAAGGACGTTGAGAACATTGTCAGACTGAACAGGATGACGGTCAAAGAAGACGGAGTGCTCCTTCGCTTCTACCGAAAGGACGGCAAGGAGATCCTCAACGTGCGGTTTGACCCGCGGGACGCGTTTAAGACAATCACGAAGGACAAGACTAAATACCGTTCGCTGCTGCCCCCGATCGGGATGGAGTCGGTGTGCGGTGTTCCGCAGATGCCCTACACAATCGTTTTTCTGAAGAAGAACTATGCGGTCAGCGTCACCAGCCTGATTCAGGGTCCGCGGACGCTCGTCAGTTTCCCGCATCTTCAGGCGATTGCACGGCTGGTTGATTCCCGCATGTAGGTCGCCCTGCAACCGGAGTAACACGACATGAACCTCATGAAAGCCCTGGACGTACTGGAGAAGGTCGAGACCACTCTCGGTTTGCTCTACCGTCACTTCAGCGAAATCACCAGTGACGATCCGGAAGTCTCGCGCCTCTTCGCAGACCTGGCGGATGACGAAGATTCGCACCGACTCTCCATTCGATATCAGCAGCGAGTCGCCAGGAGCAACGCGGAAGGGCTCAACGAGATTGACCTCGATACTGTGGCTCTGTCAGCCTTCTTGGAATCGATTGAAAAGATGCGAAGCACCCCGGCGATCGATTCACTCGCTGCTTTGAGATTCGCCCGGGACGCGGAAGTGTCGGCAGGCGAGCACCATCTCAAGAACGCGCTTGGTACAACGAATCCCGAAATCGCCCAACTGCTCCGTAGTCTCGGCAGCGGCGACGACCAGCACCTTACCAGGCTGAAAGAGCTCTTGCGTGAGCGGTCAGCGTAGGAGAGATAGTCCGAGCGCGATCGACAGAATAATCGCGGCAGCGCTCGCCAGCAGGCACAGGAAGGCAATCACCGTGTGGTTGCCTCGCTCCGGCGCCAACGGATTCATCCACATGGCTGCCAGGAAGCCGCCACCAAGCCCGCCCAGGTGTGCCCAGTTATCCACTCCCGGCATAATGAAACCGAATACCAGCATCGCTACCGCAAAGCCGCCTGCCTGCATGCCAATCAGTCGCGAGGGGGCTCGCCGTTGGTAGTAAATCAGGGCGCCCAGAAGGCCAAAGATCGAAGCCGAGGCGCCAATCGTCAGCTGAGCACCGGCCAGAAATCGCGGCAGGAACGGGAAGAAGGCTCCCATCAGGGTGCTCACGACGAAGCCACTAATTCCCGAAACCGTGAAAATAATGAAAGCCCGGCTGGAGCCGTAGAGATGCGCAATCGCCGGAGCGAGGTCACGAATCCACATCATGTTGAAGAGAATGTGCAACAGGCCGGCGTGCAACCAGGTTGCGCTCAGCGGCGTCCACCATCGATTGTACTCAAAGACCGGGATGGCGCCGCTCGCACCGAAGAGAAAGAGGCTCTCGCTCGATGGGGAAAAGAGGCTGAACATTCCTCCCATCTGGATTCCGCGCGGGTCGTACAGCAGCATGCCGAGGTAGAGCAGGATACAGGTGTAAATGACGATCGGAGCAATGTTCAGGTCAGTCAGACTCCTGAGCAGAGGAGCAAAGCCCCACAACCCAGGATTCTTCCGTCCGCAATTCAGACATTCGGCATCGTTCACTCCAACCAGCATGCCGCACGAAGGGCAAACTACTGACCCGGTTCTCTTTCGCATTCAGCCTAGTATACAGCGAAGGCAGTTGTACGTATTCCGTGCCGAGGGTGGCGGCTTTTTTGGTTCAACGCGTTACCGAGCCGCGCACGCAGGGGAGGGCGCGGAGCGTATTTCGCGGAGCAGCCTGGAGCGGAGTTAGCGGGACCACCCAACGAACATTTACGGCGCGTTGGGTGGTCCCGCTAACTCCGCTCCAGGCTGCTCCGCGAAATACGCTCCGCAGCCCTCCCCTGCGTGCGCGGCTCGGTAACGCGACTCTCACGTCCGCCGCCCGCGCCGCTCTTGATTGACAGTAACCGTCCGGAGACAATTGGTTCTTCTATGGTCGAACCTGCAGTCAGGCTTCGGGCTCTTGAAAACCAGCTGCGACGGCTGCGCTTGCACCTCGGCCAGCTCGAAGCCCAGCACCGCCGCTTCTCGTGGTACCGGCTGATTCTCTTTGGCGGGACGCTTATCCTTGCTTTTTCGGTGGCTGTCTGGTCAAGCAGCGCTGCCGGTCTGCTGGCTCTTGTTGTCGGGCTGAGCGCCTTTGGAATCCTGGCCTTCTTTCACCGTCGGATCGAGCAAGCTTACCGGCGACACGCGGTCTGGAGCAGGATCAAAGCCGAGCAGCAAGCACGGGCAAACTTAGACTGGGAGCTGATCCCACCCGGTTCTCGTGATGAAGAGCCGGCTTCCCACCCGTTCTCCAACGACCTGGATCTGATCGGTCCGAGGTCGGTACATGAACTGCTCAATATCGCCGTATCCGCTGAGGGCAGCCGCCTGCTCGAGAGTTGGCTCACGGCTTCCGAACCGGATCCCGCAGTCTTAATAGATCGGCAACAGACCGTCCGTGAACTGGTTCCACTCTCCCGCTTTCGGGACAAGCTGTTGCTGGCTCTCCGCCTGCACGTCGGAGAGAGATTGGACGGGGAGAAACTGCGGAAATGGCTTCAATCTCACTCTGAACCAATCCCGCCGGTTCATCTGCTGGTGGCCGCGGTGCTGGTCGGCACGACCTATTTGCTAGCAGTCGCGTCAGTGGCTGGCTGGTTGAGATTCCCGGTTTGGGAAGTCTCTCTGGCAGCCTATTTCGCCTTCTACATCACGCGCAGCCGCCAGATCTGGTCGGTCCTCAACTCGGCGGTATCCATGGACGATCAGCTCTCGAGCCTCGGTAGGGTGCTCGGCTTCCTCGAAACCTACCCCTGCGACCGTCATCCCCGGCTTGCCGGTCTGTGTGCACCTTTTACACGGCCCGGGACTCGACCATCCAAACACATCCGCCGGGTGAAGCTCTTGACGCTGCTGGCCGGGCTTCGAATGAACCCGATACTCGGAGCCATTCTGAATCTCTTGTCGCCTTGGGACTTCCTGGTGGTCCATTTTCTGGCTCGCCGCAAGAAGGACCTCGCATCGCTCGTCCCCGCCTGGCTGGATCGATGTTCTGAACTCGAAGCCCTTCTGTCCCTCGCCAACCTCGGATTCCTGAATCCGGACTACTCCTTTCCGGACGTCGAGACAGGCGAAGGCTGCAGGTTCGTTGCCGAGCAGATCGGTCACCCGTTGATTGAGAGAAGTATCCGAGTGGCAAACTGTTTCTCGCTCGACGGGGCTCAGGTCATTGTATTGACCGGCTCCAACATGTCGGGAAAGAGTACTTTCATCAAAACGCTGGGCGTGAATCTCGCGCTCGCTCAGGCTGGGGGCCCGGTTTGCGCCTCCCGACTGTCGGTCGTCCCTTATCGGATCTTCGCCTGTATTCGGCTCGTCGATTCGGTACAGGATCACGTTTCGACGTTTTACGCTGAAGTCCGAAGGCTCCGGCAACTGCTCGAAAAGCTGCACGAGCCTTCCCCGTTCCCCCTCTTCTTCTTAATCGACGAGATCTTCAGGGGAACCAACAACCGGGAACGTCTGCTGGGGAGCCAGGCTTTTCTGGAGGCCCTGCTGGGAAAAAACGGGACCGGCGTGATCACGACCCATGATCTGGATCTCGCCCATTCGGCTGACCGGTCGGCAGGAGTTCGGAATCTGCACTTCCGCGAGGAAATCGTGCGAGACGGCATGGTTTTCGATTATCGACTGAGAGAGGGGATCTGCCCGACGACCAACGCTCTGAAGATCATGCGGATGGAAGGCTTGCCGGTGCCGGACTAGTACCGCGGATCAACGCGGATTCGACGCGGATCGCGCGGATGGATCAATCGATCCGCACGATCCGTGTCGAATCTGCGTTTATCCGCGGTACTACTTCCTCGCCAGCCGAAACTCGAGCTCCACCTTTGAAAGCAGCTCCCGTATTCGCTCGAACGTTCGCCAGTCCAGCAAATCCTCGGCGGCGAGCGTGGTGACAGCTTTGACCAGTTCCGGGTTGTCCAGAAACGGGCTGAGGATCAAAGGCTGATACCCGGGCGCCGTGACCCGAATACGGGCCGTGCCCGGTACCGTCAAGGTCGCTTCTCCGTCCACAGGATGACTAGAAGCGCCCTTGAGCACGATCGGCCCCCTCTGGTAGACCTCCTCAGCCAGTGCCGAAACAACTTGCCCTGAGGACGCATCCACTACCCGGATCTTGGCATTCACCGGTACTGGCGCAGGGGGACGTGAACCGGGCGCGCGGAAGTAAAACGCGCCCGTTATCGCTCTTTGGCGCTTATCGCCCCGTCCGTAGGCCCTTACGGAGTACCAGGCATCCGAGCTTTCACGAACCGGCATGCGCACCCGATGATACCGGCCGGTTACCGGAATTTCTTTTGCAACGATCCCGTTGCGGATAAGCTCGAGCTTTTCGAGATCGCCCGCCGCCTCTCCTGACGCCCATGCTTCGACCTCCAGATTCACGGTCTCACCGTCAGCCCGAATCTCAGCCCCGGGCGGCTGTCCGTCCAGAGAGGCCAACACGATGGGCCCGGTGGTAACAAACGTTCTGCCGGCAGCGGTTGCGCGGGCGACAGCGGGTAAAGAAAAGCCTTCGGGCAAGTAAGTATAAGTCCGGGTGGCGCCCGGAGTGGCGCCGCCCGGCCGGTCGAAGCAGGAATCTGAGGATCCTGTGGCAGCCAGCCGGTAACCGTGGTTCAACAGCATCGACCACAGCTTGAACGAGCCTTCGTCCGCTTCGAGCTCGCCTGTCCCGGTGATCACGTCCATCCCGTCGAAGGTCGGGCCAACGAGCACGTCCAGAGGCAACTCGACCGCCATGTTCGAGACGCGCATTTTTTCCTGGTGCTGATATCCGCCCCGGCCTCCCCACGGACCCGTCCACCATCGCAGAGGATGCGTGTAAAAAACCTTTCCCCGATTATCGTGAATCAGGCGATGACTCTCGAAATTCGCATAGCTGGGCTTATCCGACTCATAATCCCAGGCGCTCGCGTCCATGAGAAGCTGGATCAAGTCTTCCCCGCCTCGATTGCCGTTCTCCAGCGCCAGGTTCCAACAGTGGCCCAGGCACCGGCCTGCATCGCCTTTGTAGTAGTTTTTCGGCGCCTCCAGATTCCAAGTCAGTACACACTGCGCGGTTGACCTTTTTTGGAGCTCCTGTTCGAGAGTCTCGGGAGTCGCCTTTGGTAGGTTCCAGGCCTGGCAAAGTGAGAGATACTGGAGGTCTTCTGCACGCGCTGCCAAGGCCACGTCGTCAAACGTTACCAGTATCGTTCGCTCACCGTGAATCATGTGAACGTGGCTGTCTCCCGAATGCCAGCCCCGCGCTCGCAAATCGACAACTCGCTTCAGATCAATCTCGAGCCGGGTCTCCTTGCCCGGCTCTAGAATGACTACCCGTTCCGCGGCTTCCGTCTCAAACCCGCGCACGACCCGGATCCGCATCTGCCCGCCAGGCAACTCGCGTTGGAGGGTTCCATCCGAGCGCAGGCCTTTTCCAAGGCTTCGGTTCTCGGTCAGATGGCGGCCTGTAGAATCCTCGATTCTGATTGTGCAAGGCGTCGGTTGTCCGGTTCGCGCGTCACGCACGACGACCCGCAGAGTCGCTTCGGGCGAAGGAGGCTGGGCAGGCGCGGCCCAGGCTAGTGCAGCCGCGGCAACAACCAAAAGGGCGTTCCGGTTCTTGGAGGCGTTCATTTCCCCGTTACCTGGCGAATCACCCGCAGCAAGTTGCCCCCGAGGACTTTCTTAACCTCTTCTGGCTTGTAGCCGCGTTTGAGGAGGCGTTCAGTGATGAGAGGCATGCCCGTCACATCCTTCATTCCCTTAGGGACGGCCGTTATCCCGTCAAAATCGGATCCCAGCCCGACGTGATCAATTCCGGCAACCCGAATAGCGTGGTCAATGTGATCGATCAATAGTTCGACTGGAACGTCACGTTCCCTGGCGCTCCCTTCCTCCCCAGTTTCAACCAGAAAGCGCGGGTAGAAGTTGATGCAGACAACGCCCCCATTCTTGGCAACCGCCTTGAGCATATCGTCGCTCATATTCCGTGGGATGTCGCGCAGTGCCCGGCAGGAAGAATGGGAGGCGATCACGGGGGCTGTCGTTATCTCCATGACGTCGCGAAAGGTCTTATCACTCACATGAGAAATGTCCACTATCATCCCCATCCGGTTCATAGCTTGAACGACCTGCTTTCCGAGTGCGTTCAGGCCGTTCCACTTCTTCTCACCGTCGCTGGCATCTGCAAATTCGTTCGAGTTCGACCAGGTGAGCGTCATGTACCTGACGCCAAGCGCGTAGAACTCCTTCAGAGTCTCGATTTTTCCCTGGATGACGTGGCCGCCTTCGAGCCCTAGCAGCGCGGCGATTTTCCCCTGGGACGTCAGGTTCTCGATCTCGGACGCGTTCGTCGCGAACCCGATCTTATCCGGGCAGGTTACCGTCGTCTGTTTCACCAATTGAATTGCGCGCCGTGCCCGATTGACCGCGTCCGCTCCGGTGACTCGTGGATGGACGAAGATCGCGAAGAACTGAGCGTCCACGCCGCCCTTGATCATCCGGGGGACATCAAGATGGCCGGACTTTCCCTCGAGACAGATCGTGGCTCCCTCGAGCATCCTCAGTGCCGTGTCGGCGTGGCCATCAATGACAATCGCGTCGCGGTGGACTTTGGCAGCGTCGGGCGTCGGCTGGCCTAGGCCTAAACAGGGGAGCAAGACGGACAGTAACAAAAGGGGCGGGATTCTTAGGTTCACACGTGTAGCCAATATAGCAGATTCCCGGCTGCTTCAGGGGTGCTCGAAACGGTCGAAGGCGCCGCTGGGAGCGCAGGCGAGACGCCCAATGTCATTCATTTACTTTTTTAGTCCCGGAGGGACGAAAAAGTAAATGGCATTGGGCGAGACGCCTGCGCTCCCAGCGGCGCCTGTCGCCCGCGTGCTTCCACTTCCGGCTTGCATATCTATTTCGGGTAATTCTTGGATAAGCGAACGGCCGCTACGACGCCTTCTTCGGGCTGATCACACGAATCTTGATATTGCGGTACGAGACCCGGTTGCCGTGATCCTGGATAAGGATATGTCCCTCGGGCACTTCGCCGAAGCGCGGCATGTCCTTGAATTTGCTTTGAGCCTTGTGAGCCAGAAACGCTTCGGAGCCGCGCTCGTATTCGAGAATCTTCTTCCCGTTCAGCCAGTGCTCGACGTGTTTGCCGTCGACCATGATCCGCGCCTGGTTCCACTCTCCGATAGGCTTCGCCGGTTTGTCAGCAGAAGCAGGGATGAGGTCATAGAGTGAGCCGAGCGTCCGGTTTCCGCTGATTCCCTTCTTGGCATCCGGATGCCGGGCATCGTCGAGGACCTGGTATTCCAGACCTATCGCCGAGCCGGGACGGTTCGGTTCAATGCCGACCACAAAATACTTAATCCCGCTGTTCGCACCCGGGGTTAACTTGAATTCGATCAAGAGCTCGAAGTTGCCGTACTGATCGACCGTTACTATATCCCCGCCATGTCGTGATTCGGAGCCACCTGACTCCAGAACCGTCAACTCTCCGTTCTCAACCACCCATCCGAATTCCGGGAACTTTTCGAGCTTCGCACCTCGCCAGCCGTTGGTCGTCTTCCCATCGAAGAGAAGTTTCCAACCGTCATTAATCTCCTGTTTCGTGAGGGTGTTCAGCGTCTGCCCCACGGCCGGTGCGGAGCCGGCGAGAAGGACAAAGACCGCAGACCAAGCGAACATTCTTACCTGATTCATATCATCTGCCTCGCATTTTCCAATCGCTAAAGACCAGTGATTTGGTTCTCTACTTAAGATTATCTGTCGCTTCCCACTTCTTTTGGCAAGGAAAAAGCCGCAGGCTAGCCTACAATAGCGAACGCCTGCACGAGTGATGCGGGGAGGGAGGCATTAGAATGGAAAGACTGACCGACAAACGCGGTGCGCGGTCCTGGTTTCTCTTTCGTCTCGGTTGGTATCTGAACTTGCTTCTGTTCCTGGCGGCGATGCTTGCGGCTCTCTATTTCTTTATCCGGATCATGGGCAATACAGAGCCGAACCTTTATGACGCAGTCATGATGATGTCCTTTGTGATCCTGGGGGCAATCCTGCTCATGGGCGCAGGTATTTCGCGCTACCAGGCCCGCCTCGAAGGCCAGCATCTGGAGATCAAAAAGACGATAGTAGCGTTCGGAGAAAGGCTTTCCGGCCTGGAAACGGAAGCAGAGACTGGGCGAGTCAGCTCTACTCTGAAGCCATACGCTGATGAACACTGACTTACACGGACAGCCGCACGCTGACTGCGTGAGTCAGTGTTAGTCCGTGGTCCGTCCGTTGAAAAACGTACCCCTCCTCGCGCTCCGCATTTCTCGAAAAAAGGGTGAGCGAAATCGCCATTCTGCGATTTTCGTAGCAGTAGTATTCGGGCACTCAGGAGTACTGTGAAATGACCAAGCATTTATCTTTAGGCCGTGTAACAGACTGGACAAAACAGGACATTGCCATCGATATGGGGACGGCAAACACCATCATGTACGTGAGGGGACGCGGGATCGTGGTGAATGAACCGTCACTGGTGGTTATGAGCGACCGCAAGAACCAGAATCCGGTTCACGCGGTAGGGGAGGCAGCCAAACAGATGATCGGGCGGACACCGCGCGCCCTGAAAGTGATTCGTCCTCTTCAACGTGGAGTGATCGCAGACTATACCGCCACGCAGGACATGCTGAAGGCGCTTCTAGCGAAGGCCGTTCGTCGGGGCAGTGGCTGGCGATCGCGCGTTATGATCTCGGTGCCTGCAATGGCCACCTCGGTAGAGGCTCGTGCGTTCAAGGACGTGGTCAGCAACTTGCCCGGGGTCCGTTCGGTCACGACTGTACCCGATCCGCTGGCGGGCGCGTACGGCGTCGGGCTGCCAGTAGACGAGGCGACAGGCTGCATGTTGACGGACATTGGAGCGGGAGTGACGGAAACCACCGTGATCAGCAGGGGCGGAATCGTGTTAACACGTTCCATTCCGCTCGGTGGCAACGCCGTTGACGAGCGAATACTCCACAGCGTCCGAAAGAAGTTCAACGTGATAATCGGCGAACAGACGGCGGAAGAGATCAAAGTCCGAATCGGCTCAGCCGTCCCGCTTCGCACCCAGTTAAGCATGATGGCCACGGGTCGGAGCCTCCGAAGCGGATTGCCCGAAACGGTCGAGATCCATACGAACGAAGTCTGCGAGGCCGTTACCTCGGTGAACCTTGCGATTGTCGAACTCATCCGACGGGTGCTCGAGCAGACGCCTCCCGAGCTGGCGGCAGACATCCTGGATCGAGGGTTGATGCTGACCGGCGGAGGCGCGCTTTTGAGGAACCTGGATCAGTTCCTGTCCGAGCAGATCGGGATCCCGGTCTGTCTGGCCCCTCAACCCATCACATCCGTGGCCACGGGTGCAGGAGAAATGATCAAGCGCGCAAACGGTAAGAACGACCTTGACCGCAGTACGTGGTCGATGCGCGCGGCGGGCATACTCTGGTGAAGAACTGACAAGGTGACAGGGTGAGGCGCGGCGTAAGGGCAATGAAGCCTGGGCTCTGAAGTTCTGTAGTTGCGGTTACTCTTTCGGAGTGCGGTGGCCTTGACACCGCTTTGTGTTCGCCGGCCTTGCCGGCGCGGCCCCCGCACTTTCGAGGCTCGCCAAGGCCGCCGGCAAGGCCGGCGAACACAAAGCGGCGTCAAGGCCGCCGCACTCCGAAAGAGTCAATGCAACTACAGAACTTCAGAGCCCAGGCTTCATTGGCCGGGGCCCGAAACGAGCGTTCCTACAGGCAAGTTAGCGCCTATGCCTGTCACCTTGTCACCTTGTCACCTTGTCAGTTTCCGCCGTGGCGGCAAATCGCAATTAGCGAAATCCCGCCGAAGATCGGGACCAATAGCGGGTCCAAGTGGCGCAGGATGGGAACCAGGCGGTCAAATCGCCGGATGTCGCCATTGCTCAACGCTTTCTTACCCATCAGCTTCCCGCTGATTAACCAGCCGATGATCCCGAAGAAGTTATGATCGAGGATTCGATCGACTTCGAACCCGGCGTCGGTCAGCAGCGATCGCAACTCGCTTCCCCGGTACCTCCTGAAGTGCCCCAATTCCCTATCCATGGCGCAGAACAGGGCGGGGTGTGCAGGCACGAGCAGGAGGAGTTTGCCGTCAGCTTTCAGGAGCCGCCTCATCGATTTCAGAGCCGCCCGGTGATCCTCCACGTGCTCCAACACATTTGAGCAGATTACGGTATCGAAGGTCTGACCGGCCAGGACTTCCGGAACAGGTTGATTGGCATCCCAGATCACTGTGTCAATGAACGAGTCTCTACCGAAGCGGTCGCGCAGGACATTCAAGGAGCCGGGCGCGTGATCGGTTGCGACGATCTGCTCGACTTGCGGGTGGTTGACCAGCTCGGCGATGATGTTTCCAATCCCCGATCCCACTTCGATAACCCGCCCGCCAACATGATCCCTGAGCTTTCCGAAGATCCAGTGATTATAATGCAGGGCCTTTTCGAAGACCTCCAAAGTCAGAACCCCGGTATCGGGCGGTTCCGGCGGGTGTACGAGCGCTTTCTCCAAAGCCGCGCGGTTTTGGACGAAGGGCTTCTTGCTCAGTGAGAAGACGGCGATGTGCCACGTGGCAGCGACTCCGTCCTTCCAAGTGATCTTCTTGCCTTGCTCGTAAGAACGGCCGTAATAGTTGATCGGAACTTCGTAGATCGAGCAGGGGAGCTTGGCAAGCTTCGCAGTAATCTCCGGCTCAAATCCGAAACGGGGCGAAACCAGCTTGATGTTCTGAATGATCTCTCGTTTGAAGGCTTTGTAGCACGTCTCCATGTCGGTGAGGTTGAGATCCGTGAACAGGTTCGACATGAGTGTCAAGAGCCGGTTCCCGATACTGTGTTTGAAGTAAAGAACCCGCCGTTCACCGTGCAGGAAACGCGAGCCGTAAACAACGTCAGCCAAGCCTGCGTCGATCGGTCGCAGCAGCACTTCATAGTCGCTCGGGGCGTACTCGAGGTCGGCGTCCTGGACGATTACCACGTCCTTGGTAGCCAGGGCAAAGGCGGTCTGGAGCGCCGCTCCCTTTCCCCGATTCTCCGGCTGGAAGACAATGCGGATTTCCGGATCGCAACTGTATTCGTTCAGGATCCGGCGGGTCCCGTCGTTGGAGAAATCGTCAACAATGATGATTTCTTTCTCGCGCGGCACCGCCTTGATGCGGCGGATGATCTCGCGGATGGTCCGGCGTTCGTTGTGGACCGGCATGGCCACGCTGACCGATGAGAAACGACGGGTTGTACCCAATTCATCCTCCAGCTTCGACTGACGTTTTCCCAGGGCCGCAAGCCCTGCCTTGTTTGCGGCTCTGTGTCGGAGAATTGTAGAGATTCGCGCCGGGTGGGTCAAACTGAATGCCCATACAAACCACCCTTTGACCCCGAAACGCTGCTACAATCAACATCGATGCCAGGGAGGCAGTGTCTATGGGAGGGAACGAGAAACGATCGATTCTGAGACCTGTTCTAATCGCGGTCCTCGGTCTGGTTGCCATCGTTTTCATAGCGCTGGCGGCCGAAGTCTCGATGACCCCTCCGCCTTTTGCACCGCGTCTCAGCCCCGCCCCAGGGTTCGCGGGTGAATGGAGAGGAACGGCCCGAATCTGGATGCCGGACCAAACTCAGCTGCCTTTGCCCCTCCACCTCACGATCCAACCGGATGGGGCGGTTCGGGGATCGATGGGGCAGGCCCGGGTCACCGCCCGATTCGAGTGGAACCGCTCCTGGCTCGGTAGGGCTCTCCGTCTTCGCAGTGACTACATCATCGTCGGCCAGGTCTCAGGCTTCTCAAAGGGGCCGGCAGCCGGCCAGCAGGAGAGGCTCTCGATACCTCTGCAGTCCGAAGCTACCTATCTGCGGGGATCGGTTTTCGTTGGCAAAAGAGGACCTTCTCAAGTCTCGCTCTTTCTGGTTCGACGCCAGGAATCGACCGGCCAGCTGCGGCGCCTGGAGTCGCTTTAATGGAGATTATCCCGTGTCCTTAAGAGCCGCGCGGTCTCTCAGTCTGTCAGAAGAGTATCCGGTGGCGCAGGCGGGCAGGATCGCCTCGGTTTTCTCCCTCCCCCGGCCGATCGAATCGTACGACTTCCCGGACAAAGGCAACATTAACCGCCACACCTACCTCATCTCGGCGGGGCCGGATGGCAGAAAACGCGAGTATCTGCTGCAGCGGATCAACCAGCAAGTCTTTACTCGCCCGTGGTCCGTTATGGCTTCGATGCTGGCAAGCATTCAGGCTCAGCAGGAGTGCCTGGCCAGAGGCGAGCTCCGCGAGGGAGAAGAGTGGGAGACCATCACTCTCATTCCGACGCAAAAGGGGACACCCTACCTCGAGATCACCGACCGGCGGGGATACAGCTGCTGGCGGTTGATGGTGAAGATACCGGAGACACGGACCTTCAAAAGCCTGAGCGAGATCCGTGATGAGAACGAACGCCTGCGCATCGCCGAACAGGCGGGCAGCGGCCTCGCGCTTTACGGAAGCTTCACCGCCGGGATAGACGTCTGCGCGCTCGAGAATCCCTTGCCCGGCTACCGAGATACTCGGCTGTACTACAATCAACTGCTCTCGGTCCTCGCCGGCAACAGGACCGTCGAAAGCGCCTCTCAATATCTTCCCGAAGATCCACTGGTGCGGCAAAGCACCGAGCAGCACTTCCTGATTCACCTTCCCGATGGCGAATACAAACGGCGCACGAGCGATCCCGCGCTCGTACCTTTCATCGAGCTGGCGCGACGACAGGAAGATTTCGCCATGACCCTCTTGCGGGAGATGGAATCAGGCAAGATCCGAAAACAGGCTATTCACGGGGACACCAAGCTCGACAATTTCCTGTTCAGTATACGGTCCGGCCGAGTCAGGGCTCTCGTCGATCTTGACACCATCATGCCGCACACCTGGCTGGTCGACTGGGGCGACATGGTGCGGTCGCTGGCAAACGTCGCCGGAGAGAAGGAAAGTAACCTTTCCAGAGTCGGAGTGGACCTGAAGATCTACGAGGCGGTCGCTCGGGGCTTCTTACGCTCGGCTCGCGATGTCCGCCGTGAAGAAATCGCCAGAATGGTGGACGCGGTCCAGATCATCGCCCTTGAACTTGGGATTCGATTCCTGGCCGACTACCTTCGCGGCGACAGCTACTTCAAGTTGGGCCCCGCCGATTCTCCGGATCTTAACAAGACCCGCGCCATGGTGCAGTTGACGCTATTCCAGAAGCTTGTCGAGGCGACCGAAAAAACGAGTGCCTGTATCAATAGCATCTCCCGGGAGGTGCGCGAATGCGCCAGCTGAAGATCGGGACTTCGTGGGTGCGTGGCGTGGTCGGCGAGGCGTTGACGCCGGAACTTGTCGTGAATTTTGCCTCGGCGTTCGGAACCTGGTGTGACGGGCGCCCCGTCGTGATCGGACGAGATACCAGGCGGTCTTCCCCGGCACTTCGTGCTGCAACCATTGCAGGCCTCCTCTCCACCGGCTGCGAAGTGATCGATCTTGGCGTGACGCCCACTCCTGTCGTCTCCTTCGCCGTCCGCGAACTGGGGATCGGCGGAGGCATCAGCATCACCGGAAGCCACAACGATGCGAGATGGAACGCCCTGAAATTCCTCGGTCCTGACGGAGCCCTGATAAACCAGGTCAAGACCGAGGAATTGCTCGACATCTATCACGGCTCCAAATTTCTGCTCGCTTCCTGGGACCAACTTCGGCCGGTTGATACCTGCGTTGATTGGCTGCTCGACCGGTACCTCGAGCACCTTCTGTCGGTTCTCGACGTCGATGCGATCAGGCAGCGAACATCGCGGGTTTTAGTTGACTTCTGCAACGGCACCTGCGCCCCACTTGCGTCACGATTCCTGGCTCAGCTCGGTTGCACTCTCTTGCAGCTTAACGAAGAGCCAAGTGGTGAATTTGCGCATGCGCCGGCGCCGACTGCCTCGAACATGCGACAGCTGGCCAGCCTGATGCGCTGCGTGCAGGCTGATTTTGGGGTGGCCATCAATATCGACGGCGATCGCATTGGCTTTGTCACCGCCGACGGCATCGCGCTATCCGAGGAATATGCGCTCCCGCTGACAGCGCGCATCCGCCTCCGCCGGAGGGCCGGGCCGGTCGTCACCAACCTCTCCAGCTCCCGGATGGTTGAAGCGGTAGCAGCTCACTTTGGTCAGCAGGTCATCAGAACCTCGGTCGGAGAGAGTCACGTGATCGACCAGGGATTGGCGGAAGGCGCAGTGCTGGCCGGAGAAGGCAGTGGGGGAGTGGCTATTCTGCCGTCGACGATGACTTTCGATGCCCTGCTGACTCTCGGTTTCATCTTGGAGGAACTGACTTTGACGGGCAAATCGCTTAACTCAGCGGTAGCCGAGCTCCCGCATTACCACATGCGCAAGCGCCATCTCCCCTGCCCTCCCAACGTGGTTTACCGGGTCCTCGACCGGTTTCGCGTTTATTACGAAGATTCCAACCCGGACTGCACGGACGGCATCCGACTGGCCTGGCCGGACGCCTGGCTTCACATTCGGGCCTCGAATACCGAGCCCATCCTTCGGATCATTGCGGAAGCTGAGACTCCGGCCAGGGCCGACGAGATCATGGAGCAGGCCGTGACCTACGCCCGCCGTGCAGTGTTCGGGCACGTGGAGGTTTGAGGTGCCGAGACAGTATTCGTTGAAGATCAGCGTTTCCGGCGTCCGCGGCATAGTAGGGGAGTCGTTAACTCCACAACTGGTGGCTTCCTACGCCGCAGCTTTCGGTAACTATTGCGGTGCCGGACCCATCTTCATCGGCTCGGATACCAGGCCTTCGGGCGAAATGATCAAACAAGCCGCGATTGCCGGCTTGCTCAGCGTCGGATGCACGCCGGTCGATGTCGGGATCGTCCCAATTCCCGCGCTCATGCTTCATGTGCGCGAGGCCGGAGCCTTTGGGGGCATCGGAATTACGGCCAGTCACAACCCCATCGAATGGAATGCCCTCAAGTTTATCGGGGCAGGCGGCATCACACTGCGGGCCAACCAGGCGGCCGAACTGACGGACCTGTACCATCAGGGTGTTTATACCCGAGTCAATGCTCACGAAATGACGGAACCGCGCACGGACGGCTCGACTCTTGAAAGGCATCGCAACGCCGTTATTTCGGTCGTTGACGAAGCGAGCATCAGAGCCCGCCATTTCAAGGTCGCTGTCGACTGCTGCAACGGCGCCGGTTCTGTCGCCACGCCCGCATTCCTCCGGGCACTGGGATGCGAAGTCCTGGAGATGCATACGGATCCATTCAAACCATTCCCGCGCGACCCGGAGCCCTTGCCCGAGAACATCACCGGGTTGTGCGAGCTGGTTACCCGATCCGGCGCCGATGTCGGCTTCGCGCAAGACGGCGACGGGGACCGGCTGGCAATCGTCAACGAGCTGGGCCAGCCGCTCGGTGAAGATGCCACCGTCGCCCTGGCGGTTTATCACTGGCTCAAGACCCATCCCGGGCCGGTCGTAGTCAACTCAGCCACGACGCGCATGGTGGATGACATAGCGCAACAGTACGGGTGCCCGGTCTACCGCACGCCCGTCGGCGAAGTCCATGTCGTCGAACGCATGCTTCAATGTCGCGCCACTATCGGGGGAGAGGGAAACGGCGGAGTGATACTCCCGGCCGTGAATCCCTGCCGCGATAGTTACGTAGCCATGGCGCTGGTCCTCGAGGCCCTTGCCGCCGAGCCTGTCCGCATCAGCGAGCTACGTTCGCGTCTGAGCCACTATGTCATGCTCCGTGATCGGCTTTTGTGCGAACCGCGCGACATCGCCCCCCTGCTCAAGCTCATTCGCGGTTCATACCAGGGTCAGGACCTGGACTTCACCGATGGAATCAAAGTCCTCTGGGACAATAAATGGCTCCAAGTCCGGCAATCACAGACCGAACCGATTCTTCGGCTCACGGCCGAAGCACCGACTGAAGCCGAGGCCCGGGCACTGCTGACCGAGGCGTTGACAATCCTGAGCCCGTGATCAGGAGCCGCGGTCGAGATGGGCACCTCTGGAGCGGTTCCAGCGGGCTTAGAACGCGTTACGGAGCCGCGCACGTAGCGTGTGGCTTGCCACCCGGGCCGCGAAGCGCTTTGTGCGGAGCGAGTCCCGGAGCGAAGTAAGCGGGACCACCCAACGTGCCGTTACGGTTCTTTGGGTGGGCCCGCTTACTCCGCTCCAGGCTGCTCCGCTGGAAAACGCTCCGCGGCCCTCCACTCCGTGCGCGGCTCCGTGACGCGTTCTAAGTCCGCTGGAATCAAAAAGTTCGTGTAAGATCAGGTCAAGGCCGCCGCACTCCGAAAGAGATGTCGCAACTACTGACGCTCATGCAAAGGACTCGACTAAGTATGTTTTCAACACCCAGAATCTTCCTCGTGCTTATTTGCTCATTAACCCTTCTGTCAATCCTCGGGTTTCAAACCGGCACACCGGCGCCTGCGACTCTTGACGAACAGATCGGACAGATGATTATGGTCGGATTTCGGGGTTTGAGCCTCGCGCCCGATAACCCGATCGTCTCCGATATCAGAGATCGAAAAATCGGCAGCGTAATCCTTTTCGATTACGACGTGCCGGCAAAGAGCCCGGTCCGGAACATAGAATCGCCCGATCAGGTGCGGCAGCTGGTTCGCAGTCTCCAGGATCTGGCCCATACTCCGTTACTTATCGCCATCGACCAGGAAGGCGGACGAGTTAACCGGCTGAAAGAAAAGTTCGGATTCCCTCCCACGGTTTCTGCCCAGCATTTGGGGACGCTGAATGATCCCAACTTAACCCGCCGGCAGTCGGAACAGACGGCAAAGACCCTCGCCGATCTCGGTATCAGCCTGAATTTTGCCCCAGTTGTGGATCTCAATACGAATCCCGAGAATCCGGTTATCGGCAAGCTGGAGCGCAGCTTTTCCGCCGACCCGAACATCGTCACCCGGCACGCTCGGGCTTGGATAGAAGGCCACCATCAGCACAATGTTCTCTGTGCTCTCAAGCACTTTCCGGGTCACGGCAGCTCCCGGGCCGATTCGCACCTGGGATTTGTTGATGTCACCGAAACATGGACGAAAGCCGAGCTCGAGCCGTACCGGCAATTGATCAAAGCGGATCAGGTAGACGTTGTCATGACCGCCCACATCTTCAACTCCAAACTCGATTCGAAAGTCCCCGCCACGCTTTCCCGGCCGGTCATCACCGGAGTTCTGAGGGGCGAGCTCGGTTACCAGGGAGTTGTTGTCTCGGACGACATGCAGATGAAAGCGATTTCAGCGCATTACGGCTTGGAGACGGCCATACAGCAGGCAATCAACGCCGGCGTCGACATCCTTGTCTTTGGCAACAACGCGCTCTGGGATCCGGAGATTGCGCAGAAAGCGATCTCAATCATCAAGCAATCGGTCAAAGACGGGAAGATCAGTCGAAACCGGATCGAGGAGTCTTACGAGCGGATTTTGAAGCTTAAAAAGCAGAAGTCAGGAGTCAGAAGTCAGAAGTCAGAATAAAAGCGGGAGGCATTCGACGGTCGTCATTCCGACGTCTAAGTCCTGACTCCTGCCCCCTGCTTTTTATTCTGACTTCTGACTACTGACTTCTGACTTCTGCTTTTTATTCTGACTCCTGACTCCTGACTTCTGACTTCTGTCTTTCCTCGAAGGACGGAAGCGTGACGGGGGAGCGCAGCTCGGAATCCTCCGGAAGCTCCAGATTGATGTTGCAGACGTTCAGGAAGTCGATGTCTTCAGGCGTCATGAGCGAGTGGAACAGCTTTACACGCCAGTACGGAAGGAGAAAGAGAATGCGTTCGGCCTGGGTGGCCAGAAAAACCTCCTCGTGCCGGCTGCATCGGTAGCTCCCGATATATTCGACGGCGAGCCGGCCGGCTTGATTAACGCCGAACCTAACCCCTTTTTGATGAAGCAGGAAAAGCTTCTCAGCGACTCTTGTCAGCTTGTCGACTTCAGACAACACCTTCCTCTGCATTTCTGACTCCGTCGAAACGGTGTCATTATGCATACCTGCTATGACATTTCGTGGCACCCGGCGCCCGCGATCGCATGCCTCATGATTCGCCGATGATCTCAATGCCGCTCAGCAGCGGATTCTCGTGCCTCGGGATGAAACGGATCTCCAGCTTTCCATCATCAACCTCGATGTGCTTAAATTCCCTGACGACGGCGGTGTTCATAGCACCCGCTTCCTTGAGGATGTCAAAGCCGGTGAGCACGTCCTGCCCCTCGATCTTCACGTCGAACACGCGTGGCCCTTGCCTATCGATGCCCTCCCAGGTCTCCGCAAAATGAAGGATGACCGTGTAACGCCCGTCCGGCACTTCCGCGACGAATCTTTCGACACCCCAATGCTCGGTCTGGTAGATGCGCGGTTCTTTGGTCCCGTAAATCCGGGCATTCCATCCCCGGTCAACCATATCGCCATAACTGCGCGCGAAGCCGTAACCCTCTCGACCGTACTCCCGATCCTGTTCCCAGATTTTCCCGTTCAGGTCCTTGTAGGTAGCCCGGTTGCCTGTATCCACCCGGAGCTCGAAGCCAGCCGAGGAACCAGTCCGGCGGTGTTTGCAGCCAGGGTTCGACATGAAAAGGAAAGTCAGGCAGACGACCGTGGCGAAGACCATCTTACGCATATCAGCGACCTCCAACGAGCCCTTCCAGAACGGTCAGCAGTCTCTCGATTTCCGCCCCCGTATTGTAGTGAACGAGCCCGACCCTGAGCATCCCACCCCCCTCCTGAAGCCCCAGCCGCTCCATGACTGAGAGCGCATAGTAGTTTCCATCCCAGGTGTAGATGCCGGATTCGGCCAAGCGGGCGGCCAAAGACCGCGGATGCCAGTCCTTTACGGTGAAGGAGACGGTCGGTACCCGCCACGCCTGCGATGACCGATCGGTTATTCCCCAGATTCTCAGGCCGGGGACGGACTCGAGTCCCCGGATCAGAGTGGCCTGCAAACCCGTCTCGTAGCCGCGAATAGCCTCCATGCCCCGGCTTAGACAGGCCCGGCGCCCGGTCGCTGCTCCGTCGTTGCCGAGCCACGCCAGGTATTCGACCGCTCCCAGTGTCCCGGCAATGCCCTCATGGTTCTGTGTGCCGGTTTCGAATTTCCCCGGGGGTCGATTGCCGGCCGGCCGGACTTTGTAGGCTGGAAGGCGGTCGAGGAGGTCCAATTTACCGTACAAGACGCCGAGATGGGGACCGAAGAACTTGTAAGCGGAACAGACCAGGAAGTCGCAATCCAGATCCTGGACGTCCATCAGCAGATGGGGCGCCGCTTGAACGGCATCGACAAAGCAAAGGGCGCCGACCGAATGCGCCCAGGCGACAATCGAACGGACATCGTTAATAGTGCCGACCGCATTCGAAGCATAGCAGCACGCCACTAACTTCGTGCGAGGCGTGATTTGCCTCTCCAGGTCCTGGAGGTCAAGCGTGACGTCCGAAGGCTTGATATCGACCCAACGAACCGTCAGCCCCCAGTCTTCTGCGATCGCGAGCCAAGGAGCGATATTCGCGTCATGATCGAGGTGAGTGACAATGATCTCGTCCCCGGGCTTGAACGTCCGCGCCAGGGACCGGGACAGCATGAACGTGAGCGTCGTCATGTTGGGCCCGAAGATGATCTCGTCGGGCGATCTCGCGTTCAGGAAGTCGGCAAGAGCAGCGTGCGCCTCATCCAGAAGCTGGTCCGATTCGATACTGGTCTTGAAGGCGCCGCCGTGATTGGCGTTGCAGGTAAGCAGGTACGAGTTCATTCGATCCAGGGAGCCCTGAACGATTTGCGTCCCGCCTGGATTGTCGAAGAAAACCGCCTCTTGAGCACGGACTGAAGGGAAACAGGATCTGACAATCTCGACGTCAAACATAAGCTTTTGGCGGGGTGATTGTATCAAGCGGGGAGTCGGGGCGGGCAAAAAAAGGCGTCCCAAGTAACCTCTTTATACGGGGTGTCCCGTTACTTACCGGGCCTTGCGACCTGGCTCGTGAGCCACCCACCTTGCAGCCACTTGGGACGCAATTCCAGTGTAGCGTGAAGGAAAAAGCAACTCAATAGAAGCGGACGGGTATCGTTTGGAGCCCCCTCGCTTCACGGGCGAACCCAGCCGAGTCGCGTTACAGAGCCGCGCACGCAGTGGAGGGCTGCGGAGCGCTTTTTGCGGAGCGGCCTGGAGCGGAGTAAGCGGGACCACCCAACGAACCTCAGCGGCGCGTTGGGTGGTCCCGCTTACTCCGCTCCAGACTGCTTCGCGCAAAACGCTCCGCAGCCCTCCACTGCGTGCGCGGCTCTGTAAAGCGACTCATCTCCCGCCGGCCTGTAATTCGTCGTCCCGATAGATCAGAATAATAGCGTCCACATTGCCATGGAAAATGCACGACTCGTCATGCATCTCGACATGGACGCGTTCTTCGCCGCCATCGAGCAGCGGGATCACCCGGAGTATCGCGGCCTGCCGGTGATCGTGGGAGCACAGCCCGGGACCCGGGGAGTCGTCTCAACCTGCTCTTACGAGGCCCGCAAGTTCGGCGTGAGGTCGGCGATGCCGATCTCCGAAGCCTACCGCTTGTGCCCCAACGGAATCTACGTCCGGCCTGACATGCGGCACTATCTGGATGTCTCGCACCAGGTCATGGAGACCCTGGCTACGATCTCCCCGGTGGTCGAACCCGTCTCGGTTGACGAAGCTTTCCTGGACATCACGGGTCTCGAGCGGCTTTTCGGTTCTCCGGAACAAATCGGGCTTCTGGCAAAGAACCGCATAGTCTCAAGCCTTCACCTCACGAGCTCCGTCGGCATCGGAGTCAACCGGCTGCTCGCAAAGCTGGCTTCGGACTACCGCAAGCCGGACGGGTTGACGGTCGTTCGCCCGGAGGAGGTGCAGTCCTTTCTGGATCCTTTACCGGTCGCCAAGTTGGCCGGAGTCGGGAAGGTGCTCCAGAAGAAGTGCGAGCAGCTTCGAATCCGAACCCTCAAAGACCTCCGTTCCCTGGGTCTCCAGCAATTGCAGCGTCACTTTGGCGAAAAGACCGGCCTCTCCCTGCACGAGCGGTCCCAGGGAATTGGCTCGGCAGAGGTTGGACTTCACGATCCAAGGAAGTCGGTCTCCAGAGAGGTCACGTTCAACAAAGACGTCAGCGACCTGCGGATCCTGCACGACACGCTTCTCGAGCTTGCCTCCGATGTTGGCCGCCTGGCCCGCGGGGAAGGAGTGGCCGGCCGCGTAGTGCACGTGAAGATTCGGCTGGCGGGCTTTGAGACGCACACCCGGCAGAGTCGACTGGAAGCTGCGACTCAGAGCGATCGGCTGATCTTCAGGACGGGCTGGCAGCTTTTCGAAAGAAGCGGGTTCGCCGGCTCACGAATACGGCTGATTGGAATCGGCCTGTCGGGGCTGGAAACGCCGTCGGGCGGGCATTCGTCCCTTTTCGACAGCGACCGGGCAGCCAAGGAAAAACGGCTCTTTGCAGCCGTCGACCGGATCAAGGCCCGTCATGGGACCGGATCAATCCACTTAGGAAACCAGCCCGCTCAGGACAAAGATAAGGACGAAGAATGAATGCCGGCGGCGCAAATTCGTGCATTCGTGCCAGTAATCACTGGATTTTCCGCGCCAGGACTGGCAAAATCAGAACTACAGCGCGGAAGATTCCGGTGTGACGCGGGTTGGAGGAGTATCTAGTAGCTCTGGATCCGGTTTTTGCCGAAATCTCACAACCGTCTGAACGCGTTCAGCTTTGTCAGAGGTCAATTTCACAATTGTCGTTATCACGTTAAGGAGGAGACGTTTATGAACAAGTCCGAATTGATTGACGCAATTGCCAAAGACGCGAAGATCAGTAAGAACCAGGCGAACGAAGTGATGAATGCTTTGGAAAAGAACCTTCAAGGGGCACTCAGCCAAGGTGACAAGGTGACCCTCGTCGGTTTCGGGACGTTCTCGGTTTCGCAGCGCGCCGCCCGCACCGGACGCAATCCGCAGACCGGAAAGCCGATCAAGATTGCGGCGAAGAAAGTTGTGAGATTCGCACCGGGCAAAGCGCTCAAAGACTCCGTCGCCAAGTAAGAAAAGCAAGGGATGAAGGGACGAAGGGGCGGAGGGGCGAAGGGAAGAAGGGTTCCCGCGATCGCCCTCCTCTTCATCCCTTCGCCCCTTCGCCCCTTCGCCCCTTCGCCCCTTCGCCTCTTCATCCCTTCGCCCCTCCGCCCCTCCGCCCCTTCGCCCCTTCGCCCCTTCATCCCTTCGCCCCTTCGCCCCTTCGCCCCTTCGCCCCTTCGCCTCTTCATCCCTTCGCCCCTCCGCCCCTTCGCCCCTTCGCCCCTTCTTTACACCCCCC
>Ga0105104_10000690_pt1 | contig 26080 bp, 24 predicted proteins | sample PPLLaktember2015_3_FD_87034 | JGI IMG/M metagenome (GOLD analysis project Ga0105104, IMG submission 87034) | Freshwater sediment microbial communities from Prairie Pothole Lake near Jamestown, North Dakota, USA - PPLs Lake P7 Core (6) Depth... | ecosystem: Environmental > Aquatic > Freshwater >...
CGCTCCCGGCGCTTCGAGACGGGCTGCGAGATGCGCTCGGTCTCCACGTGCTTGCCCACCTGGACCTCGCCCGCCTGCCGCTCACGCTTGCTGATCTCGACCTCTTCCTCCGAGCGCGTCAGCCTGTCGCCCCGCTCGAATTCGCCCGCGTGGCCGCGTTCGTCCGAGCCCGACCAGCCCCGCTCGCCTGTCGTTCCGGTGCCGCTCGTCTCGTCGAAGCTGCGGTCCCCGTAGGCCGGCGGCGACGTGTCCGGACTCGTGGCGCGCGAGCCGCTGCCGTACGGGTACGCGAACGGGTCCATCCGTCCCAGTTCGTCGTACCCGATGCCTTCGAGCACGACCTTGTCGCGGTCCTCGTCGAGCCTCACGCCGTCGGCCGGCAGCGCGACGCGGCGGTTGTCGTTCCAGTTGAACGTGGACCCCTCGAGTTCGACCTCGAGCGATCGCACCTTCATCGAAGTGGTATCGACGAGCAGGTCCTTGACCTCGCCAATCTTCCGGCCGTCGGAACCGATCACGTCCCAGCCGCGGGGATCGGGATCGTCCTTCGAGATCTCCACGTCGTCCATGTCGCTGAAACGTCTCAGGTTCGATTCGTAATCCCGCATCTATGCAAACCTCCGCTGCTTTGGTTTCCGTTGTCTAAGTCTGTTCAACCAGTGCAAGGAGGGTGCCCTGTCGCGTTCAGTAGCGTCACCGAACGCGACAGCGGGCGAGGTGGGGATGGAGAAAGGCGGGTTGCAGACAGGCCTGAAGGTCTGTCCCAACGGGAGCTTGAGGCCCCGGTGTCGCGGCGGGTCCCGGGGCTTGGATGGTACGGTACGGAGCAGGGCTTCCCCGGCCTGAGCGAAGTCGAAGGCAGCCCAGCTCTCTCACTTCTGGGTGATATGCATCACCACGCCCCCACCGGGCGCCAGGTGGACGCGGAGGCGGTCGCCGGCCGAGACGCTGCGGTGTTCGCGCGCGTAGTCCACGCCCGCGCGGTCCGCGTTCGGACCGTCCCGGTAGACGTCGGCTTCGAAGGAGCCCTTGCCGAGGAACGAAAGGTCCACGTCGAGGTCCCTCGGCACCCAGTTCGTCAGCGCGCCGACGTACCAGTCGCGCCCCGAACGGCGCGCCACGAGGATGTGCTCCCCTACCTTTGCGCCGAGCACTCGGGTTTCGTCCCACACCACGGGCACGGCCGAGAGAAACGCCAGGCTCTCCGGTTCCTTCCGGTAGTTCGAGGGTGAATCGGCGAGCATCTGGAGTGGGCTCTCATAGACGACGTACATGGCCAGCTGGTGGCAGCGGGTGCCCTGGCTCATGGGCCGGTTGAAGATCGGCTGGAAGTCGGCCCGGGTGGCGTTCGTCATCGCGCCGGGGGTGTAGTCCACCGGCCCGGCGAGCATGCGCAGGAAGGGGAACGTGACGGCGTTCTCCGGCGAGGCGAGGTCGCTCCACTTGCTCTGCTCGAGGCCCAGCACGCCTTCGCTGGTGACCACGTTCGGCCAGGTGCGGTAGAGGCCGGTGGGCTTGTAGGCGCCGTGGAAATCGACGAGCAGCCGCCGCTTGGCGGCCTCCCGGGCGACGCGCTCGTAGTAGTTGACCATCCACTGGTCTTCGCGCTGCATGAAGTCCACCTTGATGCCCTTCACGCCCCAGCGGACGAACTGGTCGAGCGCCGCTTCCATCTGGAGGTCCAGCGTCTTCCAGATCACCCACATCACCAGGCCGACGTTGCGTTGCCGCGCGTGGGCGGCGATCGCCTCCATGTCGATCCCCGGCGACTGCGCCAGCAGGTCCCCGAGCGGGTACCATCCCTCGTCGAGGATCACGTACTGGAGCCCGTGCTCCGCGGCGAAGTCGATGTAGTGCTTGTAGGTGTCGGTGTTGACGCCGGCGCGGAACGGCACGCCGAAGACGTTGTTGGCGTTCCACCAGTCCCAGGCGACCTTGCCCGGCTTGATCCACGACGTGTCGGTGAGCGTCGTCTCCGAAGCGAGGCGATAGACGATGTCGGTCTCGATCAGGTCCTCGTCGCGCTCGGCTACCACCAGGACGCGCCACGGGAACTCGCGAGTGCCGCGGGTACGGGCAATGTAGTCCTCGCGCTCGACCACGCGCTCGTTGCGGTCGCGGATCAACTCCACCTTGCGCGGGTAGGCCGGGAACAACCCCTGGAGACTATGGACCTCCGGTCCCGAGGTCAGGTCCATCCCGGGGTAGTCGAACAGGTCGGCCTCGGTGACCGCGATCTTCGGGCCGGCTGCCGGCACGACGAGCGCGGGCAGGCTCGAGAATCGCCCCGGGGCGACGTCGGTGATCTTCAGCTTCTTGTACTCGCGCTCCTGGTGGGACAGGAAGCTGGTTTCCTCCGGGAAGTAGAGGAGGTGATCGGCGGTGAACGCGAGCGTCGCATCCTCTCCGCGCACCGTGATCTCGCCCGGCAGGCGCGTCACGAACCGGTAGGCGACCCCGTCGTCGTAGGCGCGAACGACGAGCGAGAAGTCGCCGGCGAAATCGACGCGGCGCTCGTTGTAGCGGTCGCGGACCTCGGCACGCTTGGCGGGAACGACCGGCCGGAGCACCTGGTCCTGGCTGCGGGTGGTGGTCCCCGAAACGACCGGCGCGGCCCCGAGGACGCGGCCGTCGCCCAGCGTCATGGCGATGCGCGACGGGCGGAGGAGCGGGCGGCCGCGGAAGGACACCGCCCACGTGAGCCGGCCTTCCGTGCCAACGGTGACAGTGAGGGCGCGGTTGGGAGAGGTGACGGTCAGGGGTCCGGGGGCGGCCTGCGCCGCAGCCATTCCGGGAGCCAGCGTTCCCACCACCAGGGCGGCGAGCACCGCCAGACCGGGACGACTCAGCGTCCTGCACTCGATTGCGCTCACGAATCACCTCCGGATCGGAAACTGCGGTGAAAACAGCGCCCATACTGTATCCGATCGACGGCGGGGAGAAGAAAGGCCTGGCCCCACGTTGCCTTTGGGGGCTGGGTCCTACCCGGAAAGGGACCTGGCCGCTTACTCACTGCGGTCTCGTTTTCGGCGGGGTTGCGCATATCATGGGCTGCCGGCGGAGGGAGGGCCACCCGTCCCGAGTCCTCGCCGGCAAGGAGCAGCGACTCGGTGAACCGACACGCGCGCCGGATGGCAGGGACGATCGTCCTGATGAAGAACGCGGTGCTGATGGCCTCTTTCGCCTGGCACGCTGCGACCAGCGACGCGCGGGTTCCCCGCAAGGAAGGAGCGAGAATTGGAAGCTGAGAAAAGGAAGCGCCGCCCGCCGCTCCCCCGCGCCGGGTTTCGAGCGACCCGTCAAAAGTCACAGGGGCCCGTTTTGGAGGGTTCGACTACAATACCCGGAGTACTGTTGCCCCCCTCAGGAAGCCATCATATGAACGTATTCGTGCTCAACTGCGGCAGTTCGTCCCTGAAATTCCAGATCATCGAGACCGATGCCGACCTCATCCAGAGCGACAGCGATCGGCAGCTGGCCAAGGGCCTGATCGAGCGGATCGGGAGCGAAGCCATCATCACGCTCCAGGTCGGCGAACAGCCGCCGTTCAAGGGGGCCGCGCCACTCCGCGACCACAAGACCGCGCTGGCCTACGTGCTGACGAAGTGGATGGGATCGCCCGAGACGAAGATCCCGGGGGTCTCGGGCCTGTCGGACATCCACGCCGTGGGTCACCGGGTGGTGCACGGCGCCGAGCGGTTCAAGGGGTCGATTCTGATCGACGATGCGGTGATCGGGGGCTTGCAGGACTGCATCGACCTCGCGCCGCTGCACAACCCCGCGAACCTGAAGGGCATTTACGCGGCCCGCGAGCTGTTCGGCCCGGGGGTGCCCCAGGTGGCGGTCTTCGACACCGCGTTCCACTCGTCGATGCCGGAGACCGCGTATCTCTACGCCATCCCGTATCCGCTCTACCGGCGGTTCAAGGTCCGGAAGTACGGGTTCCACGGCACCTCGCACCGCTACATCGCCTTCCGCTACCGGGCCCTGACCGGCAAGAAGCGGCACGAAACGAACATCATCACCGTGCACCTGGGCAACGGGTGCTCGGCCTGCGCGATCAAGGGCGGCAAGTCGATGGACACCTCGATGGGCATGACGCCGCTCGAGGGGCTGATGATGGGCACCCGGTGCGGGGATATCGATCCCACCGTGATCGACTATCTCGTCCACAAGGAAGGCAGCAGCTACGACGAGATCTTCTCGACGCTGAACAAGCGGTCGGGCCTGCTGGGGATCTCCGGCCTCACCAACGACATGCGCGAGCTGGAGGGCGAGGCGGAGGAACACCAGGACCGGCGGGCGATCCTCGCCATCGACATGTTCTGCTACCGGGTGAAGAAGTACATCGGCGCCTACATCGCGCAGATGAACGGGACCGACGCCATCTGCTTCGCCGGCGGGATTGGCGAGAACTCGATCACGATCCGGAAGAAGATCTGCGCGGACCTCGATTGGCTCGGCATCAAGCTCGACGATTCGCGCAACCGACACGCCCGGGGCAAGGAAATGCTCATCAGTGCTGACGACAGCCGGGTGCCGGTGTTCGTCATCCCGACCAACGAAGAGCTCATTCTCGCGCGCGACACCGTGCGCGCCGTCAAGTCGCTGCCATTCCCGTGCTGATCGGCGAACCTGGGATGCCAGGGGACGGTCGCGTGAACCGTCCCCTGAATCCCGAATCCTGAATCCTGAATCCTCCCTGTCTTCTTATGAACCCCTTCATTACCGACATCCGAGCCAAGGCGGCCGCCCATCCCGTTCGCGCAGCCCTCCCGGACGCCGAGGACGTTCGCGTCCTGCAGACGGCCGTCATCCTCCGCGACCAGCGCCTGGCCGAGCCCGTTCTGGTCGGCGCGGAGGCCAACATCCGCAAGCTCGCGGCCGGTCAACACGTGGACCTGGCGGGCGTGGAGATCCTGGACCCGGCTGCCAGCCCGTTGCACGACGAGTTCGCCGATGCGCTGCACCAGAAGCGCAAGGCCAAGGGCATGACCCGCGAGCAGGCCGCCGCCCTCGTCCGCAACCCGCTGTACTTCGCGGGACACCTGCTCGACACCGGCCGCGTCCACGTCACGGTGGGCGGGAACATCTCCTCGACCGGGGACGTCATCCGCGCGGCGATCTACACGGTCGGGGTGGCGCCCGGGATTTCCATCGTCAGCAGCTACTTCGTCATGGTTCTGCGGGACGGCCGGCTGCTGTGCTTCGCGGACTGCGCCGTGAACCCCGATCCGAACGACAGCCAGCTGGCGGACATCGCCATCACCTCGGCCCGCAACTTCCAGGCGGTCACCGGCCTCGAGCCGCGGGTGGCCATGCTCTCGTTCTCCACGAAGGGCAGCGCCGAGCATCCCCACGTGGACAAGGTGCGGAGCGCGGCGCGGCTGGTTCGCGAGCGGGCTCCGGAGCTGATGGTGGACGGCGAGATGCAGGCCGACGCGGCACTGGTCGCGTCGATCGGCGAGCGCAAGTGCAAGGGGTCGCCGGTGGCGGGCCACGCGAACGTCCTGGTGTTCCCGGACCTCGACGCGGGAAACATCGGCTACAAGCTGACCGAGCGGATCGGCGGAGCGGAGGCGGTCGGCCCATTCGTCCAGGGCCTGCGCAAGCCCTACTGCGACCTCTCCCGCGGCTGCAGCGCGGACGACATTGTCAACGTCGTGTCGATCTGCGGGTTGATGGCGCAGCCACAGTGACCCAACAGTGGCCAGTGGGCAGTGGCCAGTGGACAGTTCATCACACGTTTCACGACGTTGACGTGTGATTCCCTGGCCACTGATCACGGTCCACTGACCACTGACCTGCCCGTCCGGCCCCCCCCGCCCAGTTTGCCTTTCCGTGCCCAGAGGGCGCATAATAAGTCTTTCCTTCCGCTTAACCCCGCGTCCGAGAGCTGACCGAGCCCGTTCTGACTCGCTCCCTCACCGCCGGATCGTCAAGCGAGAGGCGCTACCAATCACCGCCGGCGAGGCCGCGCGGAAACGCAGGAGAGAGACAGAATGGGTCGAAAGCTCTACGTTGGCAACCTTCCGTACGAAACGGGCGAAGCGGACCTCCAGGATCTGTTTGCCGCGTATGGCCAGGTCGAGTCTGTTCGCGTGATGCGCGACATGGCCACCGGCCGTGCCCGTGGTTTCGCGTTCGTGGAGATGTCAACGGACGAAGAGGCGCAGAAGGCGGCGTCGGCGCTCAACGAGTACCAGCTCGGCGGGCGGAGCCTGGCCGTGAACGAGGCCCGGCCGAAGCCGGCGGGCAGCGGTGGGGGCTTCGGTGGCCCGCGCCGGCGGTCCGAGCCTCGCTGGTAGCAGCACGAAGCGGCGCCGGCAGGCCGGACCCGGCCGGCCGGCGTCCTTGCCCCGGGGAGATTAGCATGCGCATCTGCGCCAAAGGCGATCGCGTCGTCCAGCCTACCTACGGACCCGGCACGGTAACCGAGGCGAACGAACGCCGGACCACCATCGACTTCGACGCGCACGGCGTGCGCGTTTTCGCCACCGAACTCGTGCGGCTTTCCCCCACCGACGAGCCGGCCCCTGCACGCCGTAAGGGTCGCGCCAAGGCGGTGCGAAAGCCCGCCGACGCCGCCTGACACCTCTGTGGTGGGGGTATAATCCCCCCACCATGCGGTGGTCCGGGCCCACGTTTTTCGCTCTCTTGCTGCTCCTTGCGGCCATTGCTGCGCTCGGAGGCTGCGGCGGGTCCGATTCCGCCTCCCCGACCAGCCCAACCACACCGGCCGTGCCGCTCACGAACGTGGCCGAACTGCTGCGTGAGCGGAACCTGGGCAGCGATACCGCGCCCGTGACGATCGTGCAGTACTCGTCGCTCACCTGCCCGCACTGCGCGACGTTCCACCAAGCAACCTGGCCCCTGATCAAGGCAACCTACGTGGACACCGGCAAGGCCCGCCTGGTGTACCGGGACTTTCCCATCGATTCCCTCGCGCTGACGGGCGCCAGCCTTGCGCGATGCGCGGGCGCCTCCCGGTTCTTCGAGGCGATCGACATCCTCTACAGGCAGCAGTCGGCCTGGTCGTCCTCGGCAGACCCCAAAGCCGCGATGAAGCAGGCCCTCGCCCCCTTGGGCATGACCTCGGGGCAGATGGACTCGTGCCTGGCGAGCACCGAGCTTCAGGCCGGGATTCTCCAGGTCAAGCAGGACGGTCAGTCGCGCGACGGGATCACCAGCGTGCCGTCGTTCATCATCAACGGCCGCAAGCTCGTCGGCGCCCTCCCCTTCACCACCTTCGACGAAGTGATCAAGAGCTTCTTGCCGCAGTAGCTTCAACCACGAAGCGCACGAGGCTCACGAAGACGTACGACCACCAAGGCCACGGAGCTGACGGAGGCTTGTCACGCCGAGAGACGTGAGTGGAGGCGGGTCTCCGGCCGCCGCGTGGCGCGCGGCGCAGCGGGGCACGGGTATCCGTAGGCAAGCAAGCGAGAGGACCTGCTTGTTTGCCTACGGATACCCGCGCTCCGCTACGGCGACGTCGTCGCCGCCCGACCGGAGACCCCCTTGGTAATCTCGGTGTGCTTGGTGGACACCCGGGATCGGCGTGATCCGTTTCGTGCCCTTCGTGTCCTCGTGGTTGGATCTCGTGGCTAACGCGCCGCGTGGATGTTCTCGACAATGCGGCGTGCGTTGGCGGTGATCACGCCGTAGTTGCCGGCCATGATCGCCTTCGAGTCGAGCAAGGCCGTACCGACACCGACGGCCACCGCCCCGGCCTTCAGCCACTCGCCAGCGTTGTCGAGCGTCACGCCGCCCGTGGGCATCAGTTTCACCTGCGGGAGCGGCCCGCGCACGTCCTTCAGGAACCCGGGGCCGAGCGCCGTGGCGGGGAACACCTTCACCACGTCCGCCCCTGCCTCCCACGCCGCGAGAATCTCCGTGGGGGTGAAGCAGCCGGGCATCATCGCCACGTCATAGCGGTGGCAGAGAGTGATGACTTCCGGTCGGAAGACCGGCCCGACCACGAACCGCGCGCCGGCGAGAATCGCCAGCCTCGCCGTTTCCGGGTCCAGCACGGTACCCGCGCCGAGCAGGAACCCCTCCGGCAACGACGGCGCGAGCTGCGCGATCATCTCGATCGCGCGCGGCACCGTCATCGTCACCTCCAGCGCCCGCACGCCGCCCTCGGCCAGCGCATCCACCACCGCACGCAGTCGCTCGGGATCCTGGAGGCGGATCACCGCCACCACGCCGTTCGCCTCGATTGCCCGCACCACCTCCGCACGCCCGGCTTGCGCCATACGTCTTCGCTCCTTCGAGGGTCAGCGCAAGGCTTCGGCGCCTTGCCTGCAGCCAGCAATGATACGTCCAGAGCGCCTGGGCTGGCGTATGATCTCGGTTCTTCGGTCGTAGAGGCCGGCCTATGTGCCGGCCCGCGCGGGCCATGGAATCGAACGGGAAGGATGCGATGTCAAAGGCACCCGTAGTCATCGGCGTGGCGGGAGGGTCGGGATCGGGCAAGACGACTGTCGTTCGCAAGATCGTGGAGAGCCTGGGCGACGAGCACGTGGTGGTGCTGGAACACGATCGCTACTACCGCGACCACCCGCAGTTGCGGCTCGAGGAGCGTGCGGCCCTCAATTACGATCACCCCGATTCTCTCGAGACGGACCTGATGGTTCGCCACGTCCTCGAACTGCGGGCCGGCCGCCCGGTGGAGGTCCCACAGTACGACTTCACCCGTCACGCACGGCGTCCCGCAACCGAAACCACCCAACCCGCCAAGGTCATCATCGTCGAGGGCATCCTCATCTTCGCCGACGCGCCGTTGCGCCAGTTGATGGACGTCAAGGTGTTCGTGGACACGGACGACGACACGCGCTTCATCCGCCGCCTGACCCGGGACGTGGCAGAGCGCGGCCGGACGATGGACTCTGTGGTGGAGCAGTATCTCGGTACCGTAAAGCCGATGTACCTGGAGTTCGTGGAACCGACCAAGCGCTATGCGGACATCATCATCCCGCGCGGCGGCCACAACGCGGTGGCGATCGACATGCTGCTGACGCTCATCAGGAGTCTGACCGTGAGATAGTCGCGCTGGGAGTACCAGAGGTGCCCACATGCCATTCCGCCACCCGGTGACCGTCCAGTTCGACGATGCCGATCCTCGGGGGATCCTGTTCTACGGGCGCATTCACATCCTGGCGCACCGGGCGTTCGAGGCGTTCGTGGCCGCCGAGGTGGTGGACCGCTGGGAGGACTGGTTCCTGGCCGACGCGTTCATCGTCCCGATCCGGCAGGCCACGGCCACGTTTCACCGGCCGATGCGGCCCGGTCAGCGCTACGTGGCCGAGGTATCCGTGTCGCGAATCGGCGAGTCGTCGTTCGAGGTGGGAACGCGCTTCCTGGAGGAGGCCGACGAGGGAAAGGTGTGCGCGGAAACACGCGTCACACACGTGTTCGCGGACCCGGCGCGCTTCCGGAGCATGGCTATCCCCGCCGGGATCCGGTCACGCCTCGAGGCCCACCTCGCGCGACAGTAGCTGGCGCCGGCACTTGCCGAGAGCCGTGCGCGGGATGCGGGCGGCGGTGATGACGCGAAGCACCCTCTCGAACGGAAGCAGCGTGTCCCGTGACGAGCGCAAGAGCGACTCCCGAAGGGCGTCGAGGTCCAGACGACGGAGGACGTCGGGATCGGGGTGCGCGACAACGAGCACCAACTCGTGCCCCAGGCGCGGATGCGGCGGCGCGACCACCGCCAGGTCCACGTTCAGACCGCGGAGCATCGGCTCCTCGCTCGCCCAGGTCCGCGCCTGCGCCTCGACTCTGGAAAGGGGCACAAGCTCGCCAAGCACTTTGACCGAATCGGACGCGCGGCCCAATACCTCGATCCCCTCGGCGTAGACAACCCCCAGGTCGTCGGTCGCGAACCACCCCTCGTGCTTCGGGTCCCAAACGCGCGCACCGTCTTCGGTGGCCTCGGCGTAGCAGGTGAGGAGCGACGCCGCACGCAACTCGAGGCGGCCGTCCGAGCCAGCGCGGGCGGCCGCATGTGCCAGCAGCGGCAGGACCACAGGGTACGAGCGCGAGGACAGGCTGCCGAGGGTCGCCGTCGCGACCTGCGAGGCGGTCTCCGTGAGGCCGTAGCTCGGCAGGCAGGGCCAGCCCAGCCCCCTGGCCTCGCGGTGCAGTTCCGGGTCGAGTCGCGCGCCGCCGACAATCACGGCTCGCAAGGAAGGCGGCGGGTGGAACCTGGCGGTCACCAAGTCGTGCACCTGCGACGGCACCAGTGCCGTGAGCGTGCATCGCTCCTCGACGAGGCGCTCTCGGAAGCGCCAGGCGTCCCATCGGCCTTCCACCGCGGCAATCACCCTCGCACCGGAGAGCCGGGCGCGCGCGAGAATCCCGAGACCGCCGGCATGGAACAGGGGCAACGCGTGCGCCCAGGTGTCGGCAGCGGTCGATTCGAGGTGGGCGTTGACGGCGGCGGCCGAGGCGAGGATGGCCGTCTTCGCGAGCGCGACCCAGGTGACGTGGGACGGATCGGCGCTGGTGGACCCGGAAGTGGCCAGCCAGACGTGCCCGGCGAGGTCTGGCAGCAGCGACGGCAGGGGACCCGTGGCCTGCGGCCAGCGCCGCGCCCACTCGGGGTTCGCGAGGATCAACGAGCCTCGTCCCTCCCACTCCAAGTCCCGCAGGAACGCGGCCCCCGGCGGCGGCGCGAGCAGCGGCGTCACAGGAGCAAGCCCGCGGTGAGCAGTGCCGCGAAGAGCAGTTGCAGCAGCGCGCTCCAGGCGAGGAACACGTTGAACCGGCGCCCGGGCGGTTCGCCGAGGACCCCGCGGATCAGGGGTACCGCGAGCGGCAGCGCGACGCACGGCAGCACCGTGGCCCAGGGCCGCCCTGCCGCCAGCCAGCCGGCGCCCGCGACGAACGGACTCGCCGTAAGTGCCGCGATCTCGGCGCGGGCGAAGCGCAGGCCGAACCGCGCAGCGAGCGTCCGTTTCCGTGCCCGGCGGTCCCCCTCGATGTCGCGGCAGTTGTTGACCGCCAGCAGCGTGGCGCTCTGAAGACCGACCTGGAGCGCCGCGAGCTCGGCCCAGGGCCACAGCCCCTGCCCCGCCAGCACATAGGCCATGCCCTTCACGGCAGCAAGGCCGAAGAAGAGCAGCACGAACACTTCTCCGAGGCCCTTGTAGGCGAGGGGGAATGGCCCGGTCGTGTACGCGTAGCCGCCGGCCAGCGAGAGCAGCCCGATCACGAGGATCGGGACGCCGCCGGCGAGGATCAGGGGGATGCCGAGCAGGGCGGCGACGCCGAAGCAGCCCGCGGCGGCGAGCATCACATCGCGGCCGCGCAGCAGTCCGCTCTGGGTGACACGGATTGGCCCGAGGCGCTCCGCCGTGTCGGCGCCCTTCTCGAAGTCCGCCGCGTCGTTGACGAGATTCGTGCCGATCTGGATGAACGTGGCCGAGAGCAGCGCGACCGGCGCAAGCCACCAGCGGACCGGGCCGTTGGCGAACGCCGCCGCGACGCCGGTCCCGACCGCCACAGGGGCGATGCTGGCCGTGAGCGTCTTCGGCCGGACCGCCAGCAGCCACGACGAGGAGGACGAAAGGCCGGCGGGCATCACGGCACGCGAGGGAACTTGCGGAAGTTCGGCTTGCGCTTCTCGAGGTACGCCTTCTTGCCCTCCTGCGCCTCCTCGCTCATGTAGTACAGCAGCGTGGCGTTCCCCGCGAGGTCGAGCAGGCCAATCTGGCCGTCGCAGTCGGCGTTGAGCGCGGCCTTGAGGCAGCGGAGGGCCAGCGGGGAATGAGCCAGCATCTCTCGCGCCCATTCGAGGGTGACGCGTTCCAGATCCGCCAGCGGCACGACGGCATTGACGAGGCCAATGTCCAGCGCCTGCTGGGCGTTGTATTGGAGGCAGAGGAACCAGATCTACCGGGACTTCTTCTGCCCCACGATGCGCGCCAAGTAGCTGGAGCCGAGGCCGCCGTCGAACGACCCCACCTTCGGCCCCGTCTGGCCGAAGATCGCGTTGTCGGCCGCGATCGTCAGGTCACACACCACGTGCAGGACGTGGCCGCCGCCGATCGCGTACCCCGCCACCATTGCGATGACCGGCTTGGGCAGCGCCCGGATCTGCTTCTGCAGATCGAGCACGTTGAGGCGGGGCATACCGCCCTCGTCCACATAGCCCTGCTCGCCCCGGATCTTCTGGTCACCCCCGGAGCAGAACGCCTTCTCGCCGGCGCCGGTGAGCACGACCACGCCGATGTCCGGATCCTCACGGCAGATGGCGAAGGCGTCGATCATCTCCCGCACGGTCTTGGGCCGGAACGCGTTTCGGCGCTCGGGACGGTTGATGGTGACCTTCGCGATACCGTCGGCGGTACGCTCAAAGACAATGTCTTCGTACTGCTTGATGCTGGTCCACGTCATAACTGCTTCAACCACGAAGTGAAGAGGGCGGCGAACCCCTCGGGGTTGTCCCACGGCACGCGGTGGCCGGCGCCCGGGCAGCGGGCGAACGTCGCGGGGACGCCATCACGCGCCAGGCCGTCTGCGAGCGCGCCGAACGTCGTGTCGCCCTCGCCGGTCACCCACAACAGCGGTGTGCGCCAACGGGAGAGACGCGGCCTGAAATCGGGCTGGTCTGCGAGCGAGAAGGACCGCATCGCGCTTGCGAGTGTCTCGCGCGCGGCGGGCAGCCCTGAACGACGAAAGGCAAAGCCGGCGGGCCCCGCGTCCTGCGGGGTCGCCAGGACCGGTTGTGCGTGCCAGGCGCGCCAGATGTCGTCCTCGGGCGCGTCCAGCAGGAGCCTGGCCCACTTCTCGTCCGCCTCGCGCCTGGCCTGGCGCCCCGCGGTATTGCCTGTCGCAAGACCCGGGTTGCACGAGACGAGACAGGCGCCGGCGCATGACGCGTCGCCGCTTGCGAGCAGGTCCGACGCGAGCGCCAGGCGAGCGCCAAAGGAATACGCCAGCAGCACAGTCGGCCGCCCCCCGCCTCCCGCGTCGGTTCCCCCGCCCTCCGCCTGCCGCCCCCCGCCTGCTCCCGTGATCGCCCGAAGGCGCGCGTCCAGCGCCTCCCCTGCCCCGTCCCAGTCGCCGGTCCCGCTCTCCTCGAGCAGGCTCCACAGGTTCACGGCGTCCACCTGCCTCCCGGGCAACAGCGGCTTCACCGCGTCCCAGTCGGACGGGTGGCCGAGGAAGCCGTGCAGGGCGATGATCCGGACGTCGTCGTTCACAGGGCCAGTCCCACGCGGAACTCCCGCCAGAACGCATCGGTCTGGCCGGCGTCCGGGCGCAACTCCACCACCACCGCCGGCGCGTCCGCCGGGCAGCCCGCGACGTCCGTCACGAGAGGCAGGTCCCACATCCGGGCCCAGCCGTCGAAGCCGAGGCCGTGCAGGTTCTGAAAGCGGGGATTCGCGAACAACCGCCCGAAGATCCGCCCGCCGCCGTTGTTGATCACGACGATTCTTACCGGCACGTCGAGGTGACGCAGCGCCCAGGGCGATGGCAGGTCGTACAGCGCGGTCAGGTCGCCGACGACGGCCCAGTTCCCGGGCCCCGGACGGGCCGCGCCGAAGAAGGTGGACAACTGGCCGTCGATCCCGTTCGCACCGCGGTTCTCCCCGATCTCGAACCGCCGCTCCGGGCAGGCGAACCCGTTCCACTCGCGGATCGGCAGGCTGTTTCCCAGGTACACGAACGAACCGGCGTCAATCGCCTGCGACAACCCACGCACGACGGCCGGCTCGGACAGCGGGTGGCGCAACAACAAGTCCTCGATCAGCGCCACCACCCGGTCGTCCCGCCCACGCAACTCGGCCGCGACGGCCGCCGGGAAATCCGCGGCGGGTCCCAGGTCGTCGAGCGGCAGCCGGGAGCCGGGCGCCACCTGGCTGTGCACGCCGTGAGTCAGCCCGCGCCAGGGCTGACGCGAGAGCGACAGCACTGGCAGGTCGGGTGCCTGCTCCAGGTCGCGCCAGAGGCGGAACGATGGGATGTCGCCGATGCGAAAGACGGCGTCGAAGAGGCCACGTTCGAGGCCGCCGGCCGCCACGACTTCCCCGCCGCGCAACAGCAGCCGGCCCAGGTCGGGCTTGATGTGCGAGCCGGCCTCCGCCAGCACGGGCGCGCCGAGGCGGCGGCAGAAGGTCAAGGTGTCCTCGCGGTCCTGCACGTCCTGCAGGGACCCGACGACAAGGAGCGGGCGTTTCGCGCGGTGCGCCGCTGCGGCCAGTTCGCGCCTCGCGTCCGTTGCCGGTTCCTGGCGATTCCTGACGGCGGCCACGTCCGCTGTCAGTGACGCGGTACGCGTCGAGTCCCAGCCGGCGAGCAGCGGCTCATCGAAACAGACGTTCAGGTGAACGGGCCAGCAACACCGGTCGATCGACCAGGACGTTTCGGCGACGTCGAGATCGATCGCCTGCCGTGCGTAGACGCCGAACAGGTTCCGTTGCTCGATGCTCTGCGGCGCACCGGTGCCGCGGAACGCGGCCGGCCGGTCGGCGGTCACCGCAACCAGTGGCGTCCCTGCGTAGTAGGCCTCGACCATCGGCGCCAGTAGTTCGGCCGCTGCAGTCCCCGACGTCGTGACGACCGCCACGGGCCGGTGGTCACGGCGCGCGCGCCCCAAGGCGAAGAATGCAGCACTCCGTTCCTCGAAGAAGTCGAGGACGGTGAGTTCGCCGCGCAGGGGCTCGAGGGCTTCCACGATTGGCGCGTTGCGCCCGCCCGGGCAGAGGCAGACGGTCCGAACGCCGAGTTGCCGGAGCCTCTCGACGATCTCCACTGCGAGCGCCTGGTTCGGGGCTAGACGCCCCACAGTGTCCTCACCGCGTGCATCTTGTGGCGAACCTCCTCCCATTCCTCATCGTACCGGCTCATGGAGACGACCCCGCAGCCCGCCCAAATCTCGAGGCACCCATCTCTGTACTGTAGGCACCGAATGGCCACGAGGCACCGGCCGGCACCCGACGGCAACCGGAGACCGAACGGCGCGCCGAAGCGGCCGCGTTCGCCCGCCGGGTCGATCGACGCCAGCCAGTCGGAGCCTTCGGGGCCGCGCGGGTAGACGCCCAGGGCGGGCGTCGGGTGCAGGCGCCTCGCCACGGCTTCGAAATCGAGCGGCAGCTTGGAGTCGAGCCGGACCTCGGCGACGAGGTGCTGCAGGGTACCGAAGCGCCGGACCTCGGTCTTGCTCGCCCGCGCGGGGCCCCAGGCCGACACCTGTGCAAGCAGATCCTCGACCACGCTCTGATGTTCGTCGCGGTCCTTGGGACTGCTCTCCAGCGCCTCGGCGGGCTCATCGCCGGTGCGCGTCCCGGCCACGGCCATCGTGACCAACTGGTTGCCTGGACGCAGCTCGAAGAGCAGTTCGGGCGTGCCACCGATGAGGAACTCCGCCGCGCCCGCCCCGCGGGCCGCAGGCCGAAAGAACCCGTAGGCCATCAGCGTCGCAGGCAGGTCGCACACGCGCGTGAGGAGGCGGTCGAAGAGGGCCGCTGCTCGTCCGGGATCCAGGGCCGCACGCATCACGCTCACGGGGACGCCTTTTCGCAGGACGCCCTTGGCCATCCGGTCGCGCAGCGACGCGAAGCCGGCCTTGAACCTCGACTCGTCCGGTCCCCGCCACGCCAGCCTGGGCGCCTCGCCCTCCGGTTCCGTGAAGCGGGCGCGCCAGTCGTCCCGGCTCAAGGCCCGCGGCGCCGGTCCGCCCGCGTCGAGCCACCACCCCTCGGCGGCCTCCAGCGCAAACCGCGGGACGAAGAACGCGGCCGCGCCGGGCCGCGGGTAGTCAAGCCGCGTGAGCGGGCCGTGCGAAACGACGAGGGTGTCGGCGCCCGTTTGCAGGAACGCCATCGGGGTCTGCATCAGGAATGAAACGCTTCCAGGGATCGCGAATCAGGCATCGGGGATCGGAGAAAAGGCAGGCACAGCGAACGCCGCGCCTCGTACCCCGATCCCCGATCCCGGATCCCTGATTCCTGCGTGCCCCGTCGTCTCCGATTATATCGACACGACCTGCCTTGAACCGCTACCATGTTGGGTTGGATGCTCCCGGGCAGCGCTGACGCGACGACCGCCGTTTCCACCAAGCCGGTGCAGGTGGGACCGACCCCCGTGGGCGGGTCCCGCTTCACGCTGGTCGCCGGCCCGTGCACGATTGAAACGCGGGAGCAGCTGCTGACCGTCGCGCGGAGGGTGAGGTTGGACGGGGCCTCCGCCCTGCGCGGCGGGGTCTTCAAGATGCGGACGGATCCCCGGAGCTTTCAGGGCCTCGGGCCGGCTGCCCTGGAGTTCGTGGACGAGGTGCGCCGCGAAACGGGCCTCCCGTTCATCGTCGAGGTGACGGCGCCCGAGCAGATCGACGTGCTGGCCGGCCGGGTCGATGCCCTCCAGGTCGGTTCCCGCAACATGCACAACTACTACCTGCTCAAGGAGCTGGGGCGCACGCGCGTCCCCATCCTCCTCAAGCGGGGCCTCGCCGCGCAGCTCCGGGAATGGCTCCTCGCCGCCGAGTACATCCTCGCGGGCGGCAACGAGGCGATCATCCTCTGCGAGCGCGGCATCCGGACCTTCGAGCCCGAAACGCGGAACACGCTGGACCTCGCCGGCGCCGTCTGGGCGCGGCACCACTCCCCCTTCCCGGTTCTCGTCGATCCCTCGCACGCCACCGGGCGTCCCGAGTTGATCGCGCCGATGTGCCTGGCCGCCGCCGCGGCTGGCCTCGACGGCGTCATGGTCGAGGTGCACCCGGAGCCCGAAGCCGCGCTCGCCGACGGCTTCCAGGCGCTCACGCCCGACGGATTCACCGCCCTGGCCACCGCTCTCGCCCCCGTCCTGGCCGCGGTTGGGCGATCCTGAAAGCGCCCGACCCCGCATCCCTCAGCCGGTCTGCTCCGTTCCGCTGATTCCCGTTCCGCTCGCATTCTGCATTTTGCATTCGGCATTCTGCATTTTCGGAGTCGGTACAGCATCTGCAGTTCCACCTGCAAGCGGGACGGGAAGCCGACGGTTGATGGGAGTTCCGACCGATGAGCCGTCCTTCGCGGGTGACGGTTGGTCGTCAACCCGATTGAGGTCCTGCCCGGAGCGGTTCGGGCGGGTGAAGGTGGAAGAGATGATGAACAGCACTGCTCGTTTCCGGCGCGGCCGGGCGCTGGCGTTGGCTCTCGCGGTCGCGTGGCAGGCCGGCCTGGTCCAGGCGCAAACGAAGGTGACCGCGCCCGACAACAAGTTCAAGCCGGCCGAGGACGTGGAGCTCGGCCAGAAGGCCGCGCAGGAAGTCCGTCGGCAGTTGCCGCTGCTCCGCAACGAGTCGGTGGATTCATTCGTCGACGACATCGGGCAGCGGCTGGTCGAAGCGGTTCCGGCCGAGTACCGGCACCCGGAGTTCCGCTACACCTTCGACGTGGTGAACGCTCGCGACATCAACGCCTTCGCGCTGCCTGGCGGGCCGATGTTCATCAACCGCGGGATGATCGCGGCGGCGAAGACCGAGGGTGAGGTCGCCAGCGTGATGGCGCACGAGTGGAGCCACGGGGTACTCCGGCACGGCACGGCCCAGGCGAGCAAGGCTCAGAAATACCAGTTCGGTCAGCTGGCCGGCCAGGTGCTGGGGGCCATCGTCGGCGGCACGGCCGGCGCCGTCATCGCACAGGGCAGTCAGTTCGGTCTCGGCGCGGCATTCCTCCGCTTCAGCCGCGACTACGAACGCCAGGCCGACCTGCTCGGCTCCCAGATCATGGCGCGGGCGGGCTACAACCCGCGCGACATGGCGTCGATGTTCCGCACGATCTCCAAGCAAGGTGGCTCACGCGGGCCCGAGTGGCTGAGCAGCCATCCCGATCCCGGCAACCGTTCCGCGGCGATCGAGAAGGAGGCGCAGTCGCTCCAGGTGGCAGGGCCGGTCCGCGGCCAGGGCGATCTGCGAGCAGTGCAGGCCCGGCTCGAGCAGATGCCGCGTGCCCGCTCGACCGAGGAGATCATGAAGAACGCCCGCACCGAAGGCCGCGGCGCGGGCGAGGAAGGCGCGATGGGCACTTCGGGCGCGGTGGCGGGCAACGTCGAACCGCCGTCTTCGAACTTCCGCACGTACACCGTGGGGAATATCTTCGAGGTGAGCGTCCCGGAGAACTGGCGCCAGGAGGGCTCGGGGAACTCCGTCCGTTTCGCCCCGCAGGGCGCGGCGGGCTCCCTCGGCGGTCAGGAGGTCTTCACGCACGGCGTGGAGTTCGGCGTGGCGGGCAACGACACGCCGAACCTGCAGGAGGCGACCTCCGCGCTGCTCGAGGCGTTGTCGAGGACCAACCCCGAGCTTCGTCAGCAGGGCCGCGCCCAGCGGGTTGACTTCGGCGGCCGGGAGGGTATGCGCGTTCTCCTGCGCAACGTCTCCGAAGCCACTGGCCAGCAGGAAGCCGTTGTCCTCAACGCGACGCTGCTGGACGATGGCAACTTGTTCTACAGCATCGGCGTGGCGCCGGCCAACCAGTTCAACGCCTACCAGCGCACGCTGCAACAGGTGAATGGGTCGGTCAGGTTGCGATAACGAGGTTTCGGAGGTGCTGGAAGTCCGGAACCCGCCGCACCGCGAGGAAGGTTTCCCGGGCTGCGGAGCCCGGCTCGGGAGCCGGTGTGACCGCTCCTCCTATTCTTGGAATCGCGGCGTTCGTCTAGCACGACGTGATCGTCGTGATCCCTCTCACGAGGCGCTTCATTCCTTCCGCAACGGTCTGCCGGTCGAGGGCGCCGTACGAGACGCGCAACGAGCAGGCATCGCGTTGCCCGAAGGCGCTCCCCGGCACGACCGCGACGCGGTGTTCGAGGATCAGCCGTTCCGCGAAGGCGAGTGACGTCAGGCTCGCCTTCACCCGGACCAGGAAGTAGAAGGCGCCGTCCGGGCGTGGCGCCTCGCACACGTCGCGCACCGAATCTAGCGCGCGAATCGTCAGTGCCCGCACCTCCTCCAGCTCCCGCACCTTCGCCCGGCAGTAGGCCGAGCCTCCACGAAGCGCCGCACAGGCAACGGCCTGCGACACCGCGGGCGGACAGATCAGGTTGGTGTCCTGGATCTTGTTCACCGCTTCGAACAGATGCGCCGGGATCAGCATGTACCCGATGCGCCAGCTCGCCATGCCGTATGTCTTCGAGAGCGAGAACAGCGAGATCGTGTGGTCGTGCCCGGTCGCGATCCCACCCACCGAGAAGTGCGGCACGCCGTCGTAGGTGAAGTACTCGTAGGCCTCGTCGTGGATGTGGTAGAGGCCGTGCGCGCGGCAGATGTCGTTGACCTCGCGGAGAGCCGACTCGGGATACACCGCCCCCGTGGGGTTGTTGGGGGAGATGGTGACGACGGCCCGGGTGCGCGCGGTGATGGCGGATTCGATCGCGGCGGGCCGCAACTGGTAGGCCGCGTGGGTGTCCACGGCAACCGTGCGGGAGCCGGCCATCACGATCGCCATGTCATGGTTGAAGTAGAAGGGCGCCTGGAGGATCACCTCGTCGCCCGGATCCGTCACGGCGAGCACGGCGTTGACGAACGCCATGTTGGCGCCCGCCGTGACGACCACCCGGCGGCCGTCGCCCACGACGATCCGGTTTTCGGCCGCCAACTTCTCGCCGATGGCCTCGAGCAGCGCCGGCGTCCCGTGCACCGGCCCGTAGCGGTGGTCCTGGGGCGACGCGGGAAATGACGCGAGGGCGGCCAGGGCCGCGGGCGGAGGCCCGTACGACACGACCCCCTGGCCAAGCGAAATGGTCCCGGGCGTCCGTCGAATCAACTCGCCGAGAATCGGGATGATGGGCGCCTGGACCGAGCGGATGCGGCGCGAGTCCTGCATCGCAGGATTATGGCACCGGTCGGAAACCGGTCGATGCGGGACGCGGAATCAGCATCGCCCGACGCGTGACGCCCTGAATCCTGAATCCCGAATCCTGAATCCTGCACCCGTCCGCGTCAGAACGCCACGATCGCCCCGCCCCGTGCCGAGAACGTCTGGGTGTTCTCGCCGTCGAAGCTGAAGCCTCCCACGCCGAACAGCACGCGGGCCTCGGCGCGGATCCCGAAGGCCCTGAGGAAGCCGCGAGCGCGGGGCTTGAAGAAGTATTTCAGCCCGCCGCCCGCGTGGTACACCTGCCCCGTGTCGATCGTGAGGTTCCCGTCGTGCACCTCGCGGCGGTACCCCACCCCCGCCGAGACGAAGGTGCGGCCGCGGCCGCGCGAGAACGATAGCCGCCGGATGTGGGCGACGAAGCTGCCTTCCACCACATACTGCGCCAGGTTTTCGCCGTCGAAGCTGACGCCCTCGGCGTTCTCCACGTCGCCGGACACCGTGACCCGCACGGGCGGGCGCGCGTAGCTGAACTCGCCCTCGACGGCGAGCGTGCGCGTCAGGTGGTACCCGACGGTCGCCGCAAAACCCGGTGACGCCGCCAGTTCACCCGAGCTGTTGAACAGCGTGTAGCGCCCGCCCGAGCCAGACTGGTTTGGTGTCAAGGTGGCGTTGCGGGCGCCGAGGCTTGCCGCACCAAGCCAGAGTGCCTGTGCCGACACCTCGAAGGACCCGGCCCGGCCCGGCTCGCGGCTCCCGGGCTTGGGCGGCGGCGCAGGGGGCTTCGCGGGCTGCGCCGGCTTGGTGCCTTGCGTGGGCTTGGTGCCCTGCGGCGCCGGCGCCTTCGTCCCTTGCGGCGTGGACACCTGACCGACGGCCGGCTCCGCTGGAGTCCCTTGCGACGCCGCCTGCACGGGTCCGGGCCACGCCGCCAGCAGCGCCGCCGCGAGGGCGGCGGTCATCCATGCCTTCACCGTCCCCTCCCCGGGCCTCACTTGGCCGTCACCTTGATCTCGATCGATTCGGCCCCCCCGCCCTTCGGGACGACCACGAGACGATCGTGGTACGTGACCCCGAAGTTCACGTCCACCTGGGGTATCAACGGGTCGTCGAAGAAGCTGTCGAGGTCCGCGTCGTCTATCGGCTCGACGCGGACGATGTGCGGGCCGGGCTCGAGGCCGCTGATCGAGAAACTCCCCTGCTGATCGACGGTGAAGTTCCCGACGAGCGCGCCGGTTTGCGGGTTGAAGGCCACCACGTGCGCGCCGATCACCGCCTGCCCGTTCTTCGTGACGCGGCCGGAGATCGCCCCCATATTCCCCGCGCTGGCGCTTTCCGGGTACAGCTCCCGCAGGCCGGCAAGGTCGTCCGGCCTGAGCTCCCGGCCGTTGATATTCCCCGCCGAGAACGCAATCGGGAACATCACCGCCTCGGACGCGATGACCCGCCGGCCCGCGCCCGTTCGCAGCTCTGTTTCGCCGATCGCCGAGTGGCCGAGGCCGAACAGGTGCCCGGTCTCATGCAGGATGATCGACTCGACGTCGAAGCGGCCCGATTCGCCGCCCGATGCGACCGACCAGGGGAACGACGAGTTGAGGAACACGTCGGTCTCGACGATCTCGCCGGTCACGTTGTCCACCAGGAAGCTGGTAGCCCCCAGCACCCGATCGAGGTCGGGCCTGCTGAGAAACCCGAGCGTCACCCGCCCGTCGTCCTCGAACGGGTCGGCGGACGTGAACCCGACGAACTGCGCCGCAGCCGACGCCCCTTCGACGCCCTGCCACGTGGAGAATGCGCGCTCCGCCGCCGCTCGGAACTGGTCGGACCTGACGCCCGACACGCCGCGGTCGGTGACGTAATAGCGGACGGGCTGCTGCCCCCACTTCAACACGACGACACGGCCGTTCACTCGGACGCCGTAGGTCTGGTAGGCCCGGGCCGACCCGGGGAGACCCAGCACGAGCGAGACGACCAGGAACAGCGAGAGCGCGCGCGTCACCGTCCCCTCCCCGCCTGCGGGCTTCGCACCACCGGCTGGCGGTCTCGTTCGGCCACCAGCGCGTGCTTCACCTGTTGCGTGAACTCTTCGATCCCGACCGCGCGCCGCCCGGCATCGCCGCGAACCACGCGCCCCGGGACGGAGGCAACGGGCGGGCTGACCAGCGGGCGGCCGGTCCCCGGCTCGCGAATCACCCGGTACACACCCTGCCCCATGCCGAGCAGGTACGGGAGCGCGGGCGCGCGGCCGCCGAGGAAGAGCACCACCTCTTCGCCCTCGCGGAACCGGGGCGCGCCGATCATCACGCTCCGGTAGCGGCCCATGTCCCCGCCCGGCACGCGGACGCTGATGGTGTCACCCGGCTGCCCCTTGAGCGCGGCCTGCACCTCCACCGTGACCACCGTCTCGATTCGACGCCGGCCGTCGGTCCACTGGCTGCGGACGTCCACGACGCGGCCGTGAACGATGGTGAGGGCCTCGCGGGCCAGCTCGTTGAGATCGGCGGGAACGAGCACGGTGGCGAGGACGGGGGCCGTGGCCGCGAGCAGCACAGCGGCCACCGTCGCAATGACTGAATGTCGGGCCATACCTGAACTGTAGCACGGTCCAGAGGCGGCGTTACCGGACGGAGGCGGCGGAGCGGGCGACCTCGAGCACCGCGTCGGCGGCGCGCCCGGTGGCGCCCCCGCCGCCCAGCTTCTCCTTCACCGAGCGAAGGGCGGTCACCGTCCGGGCGCGCAGCCCGGCATCGGTCAACAGGCGCACGGCTTCGTGGGCGACGGCCTCGGGCGTGAACGCGTCCTGGATCAACTCCGGGGCCACCCGCTCGCCCGCAACCAGGTTCACCATCCCGAAGGTGTCCACGTGCAGGAGGCGGCGTCCGAGCGCGTAGGTCAGGGGCGCCACCCGGTACACGATGACCATCGGACACTCGTGGATCGCCGCCTGCACGGTGGCCGTCCCCGAGGCGGTGATCACCACGTCGCAAGACGCCAGCACGTCGTCCGCGCGTCCCTCGACAATCGTCACCGGATGCGGACCACGCCGCGCCGGATCGAACAGGTCGTCGGGAAGGTTCGGCGCCCGCGCGAGCAGGTACTGCGCGCCCGGCACGGAGGAGGCGATGAACGGTGTTGCGGCCAGGAGGCGCCCGAGCATCTCCCGCACCTCGTTTGGACGGCTGCCGGGGAGCAGGCCGACCACCGGCGCGGAGGGCGAGAGATCGAGACTGCCGAGGAACACGTCGCGCGGCAACTCCGGCCGGGCCATGTCCACGAGCGGGTGCCCAACGAACGTGACGGCCGCGCCCGCCTGCCGGTAGATCTCCGGCTCGAACGGGAAGATCACGAGAATCCGGTCGGCGAGCCGCTGCAGCGTGCGCATCCGGCCGCTCCGCCACGCCCACACTTGCGGGGGGATGTAGTACACGACGGGAATGCCCAGGCGCCGGACGGCGCCGGCCAGGCGGAAGTTGAAATCGGGGAAGTCGATCACCACCAGCACGTCGGGCCGGGTCTCGCGCGCTGCCCGGGTCAGGCGGCGCAGCATGGCGAACGAGGTGGGGAGCACGCGCAGGGCCTCGACGAGACCGGTCACCGTCAGCCCGCGGTAGTCTCCCACCAGCTCCGCCCCCGCGGCACGCAGCCGGTCGCCGCCAAACCCCAGCGCCCGCAGGTTCGGCTCGCGCCGCCGCAATTGCTCCACCAGGGCGCCCGCGTAGAGGTCGCCCGAAGGCTCGCCGCACGAGATCAGGACGGTCGTCACCGGACACCCCCGGCCTTCCGCCGGAAGTCCGCGGCCATCAGGTCCAACTCCTCCAGCTTGACCAGCTCGTTCTTCCCGAAGCCCACGCCCCGAAGCTGGTCGAGAAATGAAGCGGCATTGCCGACAAGGACCACCGACAACCGGTCGGGCCGAAGATAACGGATGCTCGCGCTCTCGAGGTCGTCCACGTCGATCGCGTTCACCCGCTGGCGGAACGTCTGCAGCTCCTGCATCGGAAGCTCGAAGAACAACGCATTGAGGACGTGGGTCGCGATGTCGTCCGGCGTCTCGATCGTCAGCGGGAAGTTCCCGGCCAGGTACGCCTTCGCGTCCCCCAGTTCCCCCTCGCCCACACGCTCCCGCTTGAGATTCCAGATCTCGTTCACGATCAAGCGCAGCGCCTCGCCGGTGGTCTCCGACCGCGTGCTCGCCTCCGCCACGATCTGGCCCGCGCGCTTGAGCGTCTCGTTGTCCGCGGACGCGCCGTACGTGAGCCCGCGCTCGCTCCGGAGGACCCGGTAGAGCCGGTTCGCCCCCTCGCCGCCCAGGATCCGGACGACGAGGTCCAGCGCCATGTAGTCGCGGTCCTTCCGGGCAATCCCGAGCTGACCGACGCGGATCTCGGTCTGCACCGCGTCCGGCTTGTCGATCACGACCACCCGGCGCGTGGGATCCGGCACCTTGATCGCCGGGCCGGGGGGCACCTCCCGCCGCTCCCAATCGCCGAACGCCCGCGTGACGGCGGCGACCGCCTCCTCTACCGTGATGTCGCCCACCACCGCGAGCAGGCAGTTGTTCGGCGCGTAGTACCGCGCGTGAAACGCCGCAATGTCCTCCCGCGTCAGGGCCCGGACCGACTCGACCGTCCCGTTGCCGGGAAGGCCGTACGGGTGGTCGCCATAGACCAGGCGGTCGATGACGACGTCGGCCAGGAACTCGGGGTCTTCGTACGCGACCCGCAGCGCCGACAGGGTCTGCTGGCGCTGCCGCTCGAGTTCCTCCTGGGCGAACGCCGGGTTGCGAAGGACGTCCGCCAGGAGGTTCATGCCCACCGCCAGGCTGTCCTTCATCACCACCACGCGGGCGAACGACAGGTCACGGCCCAGCCCCGTTTCGAGATCCCCGCCCGCCGAATCGATCCGGTCGGCCACTTGTTCGGCGCTGAGCGTGGTCGTCCCCTGGTCGAGCAGCGTGGAGACCATGGCGGCAACGCCGGGCTTGCCGCCGGGATCCTGTGCGCCGCCTGCGCGGACGATGGCGCGCATGCTCACCGCCGGCTGTTCGGTGTGCATCACCACCACGAGTTGCAGGCCGTTGGGCAGCGTGCGCAGCTCGTACGGCGGGAACTTCACGTCGCGGGCGGACAGGGACCGCGGCGGCGAACTGGAGGGCCAGCGGACCGCCTGCCCGGCGGCGGCTAGGGGCACCAGCAGGACCGCGGCGACGGCGACCACGGTGCGCGCGAAACCTGCCCTCATGGCTGCCGCCCCTCTCCCGGCGCGCGGGCCGGCATCACCCGGAGCACGAGCCGGTTCTCGGGCCTGAAATACGCGCGCGCCACGCGCTGCACGTCGTCTGCCCCGACGTTCATGAAGAGGTCGAACTCGCCGTCGGCGGTGGCGGCGTCGCGATGGATCACGGCGGCGTGCGCCAGCTGCTGCGCCTTCTGACGGTTCGACTCGCGCCCGATCACGTAGTCGCGCGCCAGCTGATTCCTGGCCCGCTGCAACTCCCTGTCGGCGACCGGCTCGTTCCGCAGCCGGTCGAGCTCGGCAATCAGCGCCTTCTCGGCCTCGTCCACGCTCTGCCCGGCCTGCACGATGGCCACGGCGAAGAACAGGCTTGGGTGCTCGATGATGTTCCCGCCGCCGAACGCGGAGAGCGCCAGCCCCGTGTCGTACACCAGCTTCCGGTAGATCCGCGAACTCTGGCCGTCGGACAGGATTTTCGACGCCACGTGGAGCGGGTACGAGTCCGGGTGCCCATCGAAGGTGACGTGGTACGCCACCACGACCACCGGCAGCGGCCAGTTCTCCTGAAGCACGACCCGCCGTTCCTGTGTCTTCTCAGGCTCCTTCGGGAGGTCCCGCGGAATTCTGCGCTCGGATTTCGGCACGCGGCCGAGGTGGCGCGTCACCAGTTCGGTCGCCTGGGCCATGTCGAAATCGCCAGCGATAACCAGTGTGGCGTTGTTGGGCACGTAGTAGGTGCCGTAGAACTCCCGCACGTCGTCCACCGAGGCGGCCTCGAGGTCCTTCATGCTGCCGATGGTGGTGTGCTTGTAGGGATGGATCGTGAAGGCCTGGTCGTAGATCAACTCCGACAGCCGGCCGTAGGGCTGGTTCTCAACTCGCAGCCGGCGCTCCTCCTTCACCACCTCCCGCTCCCGGTTGAACGTGTCCTTCTCGATGCGGAGCGATGCCATGCGGTCCGCCTCGAGCCAGAGCACGAGCGGAAGGTACTGCGCGGGCACCGTGGACCAGAACACCGTGACGTCGTCGGTCGTGTAAGC
>Ga0105104_10000691_pt1 | contig 26036 bp, 20 predicted proteins | sample PPLLaktember2015_3_FD_87034 | JGI IMG/M metagenome (GOLD analysis project Ga0105104, IMG submission 87034) | Freshwater sediment microbial communities from Prairie Pothole Lake near Jamestown, North Dakota, USA - PPLs Lake P7 Core (6) Depth... | ecosystem: Environmental > Aquatic > Freshwater >...
AATCATAGCACAGAATTTCAGTAATTAAATTTAAAAAATCCTGCGCTCGGCGTATGCACAGGATTTCGATTCGATAAATGCCAGATTACGGTAATTCCATCATCAAGAAATCATCAAAGGAAACATCCGTCGTAGTCGCCTCTTCCCCACTCCAGATGAATAGAGCAACACCGCCACTGGTGTACGACGTATCGGACACCGAAGCGATCTGCTGACCATCCACATACAAGGTCAGGGTGCCATTGCCGCAGTCCGCGCCGACGCTATAGGAAGGGGCATCCTTTGCGATCAAATCAGAGGCTGCCCACGCGTCCTCATTCGTAAGGAACACATCCTTCTGCCCATCGGCGGCTTCGGCAATCGCGTATTCTCCGGCGGGCGTCATGGCGAGATAATAAAAATTATTATTCACTTCCTGTTGGTTACACATGATGCCAAAGGCTGTGGTGGAATCAGTACCATTGTTGATCACAGTTACTTCCATGTGCGTGTTCTGATAATCTTCAGCGTTGGGCGTGCTCCACACAAAGTAGTTCTTCGTGAAGACGATCATTTGCAGGGCATTGTTGGCATATTCCACTGAACTATCAGCATCCGTCCCTGTGCCCCAATTCGGGGCAGAGAAATCATCACTCAGAATAACACTTGGACTGGGAGTAGTGGTTGGAGCATCAGGGTCCACGTCTCCCCCACCGCCTCCACCGGTTAGCGCCTGGCATGCGAGTGCAGCCAACGCGAGACCTGTTATTGCCAAAACAATTTTTGTCTTGCTTTTCATCTCTCACGCTCCTTGGGCCATTAAAATTATGGGCGGTATTCTAACATCCATCAGGGATTTAATAACAGGACATCGCGGGGATTTTTGGATTCAGCGCCTCAGCCTCAGCGCGACCCAATCCCCCATCTGCTTTCGCTCGTTCATTTCCAAGCCCTTTGCCTGCGCGGCTTCGCTGACGTTTTGTGCCTGCTCTTGCAGGATCCCGCTCAAGATGATCGTGCCGCCATCGTCCACCAGTTCCGCCAGACCCGCATCAAAGAGACGGACGATCACGGGGGCAAGGATGTTCGCAACGACGAGGGGTGCTTTGCGGAAAGCAAACTTGCCAGCCAGGATCTCCTGCACCGAACCAATCCCAAGTATCAATTCGTCACCAATCTGATTCGTATTGGCATTCTCCCGTGCATTGACAAGCGAGTCAGCATCAATGTCCACTCCCAGGGCAGATTTGGCTCCCAGCCGGATCGCGGCGATGGAGAGAATCCCGGAACCGCAGCCAACGTCAATTAGGCGTAAGGGCGAAACACGGCTCCCCGAAGGGGAGTTGCTCGCCGCTACAAAATAATGTTCCATCAATTCCAAACATAACTGTGTCGTTGGATGCGTTCCCGTACCAAACGCCATGCCGGGATCGATCTTAATCGCTACACGATTCGGGTCGGGCGAATCCATCCAGGCCGGGAGGACGACAAGCCTCTCACCAATCACGATTGGCTGATAATGTTGTTTCCAGGCGTCCATCCAGTTTTGATCTGCGATCTCTTTATACGAGGCGGCGGGCAAAGGCTGGATCATTCCCAAATAATAAAGAGACTCTTCAACCTTCTGCCGAGTCTCTTCGATCTGATCGTTCATCTCCAGGTACGCGCGGACAGTGATCGGTCCGGTGGGCGTGCCTGCATCTTCATCATCCGTGTATTTGACGCCCTGCTCCATCATCACACCACTATACGCAAAACGCGCCAGCACATCCGCGACAGCTTCTGCAAGCTCACCATTGACCGTGAGGGAAACTTCAAGCCAGTTCATTTTGGACCATTGTATGTAATCTTTTTATGATATCAATATCCAGTGGACGGACATCCGGCAAATGATCCACCGAAAAATAATCAAACTCTGATACTTCATCAGAAGGATGAAAAGTTCCATCTGTAATTCGGCATAGATAATAAAAGCCCACGCGGTCAGGTAACAACGTATGGACCAGCAAAAGCTTTTCGATACAAATATTCAAGCCTGTCTCCTCCCAAACTTCGCGTACCATTGCCTCTTCCGGATGCTCGCCGTACTCCAGGCTGCCTCCCGGCAGGCCCCAGGGATGGAACCTCTGATAAGTTGATTTTACAAGGAAGATATTTTTATCCTGATCGAAAATGACTGCAGCTGCAAACACCTGAAACAAGGGGCGTATGAGTCGAGATGCCATATTCTGAAGCCATCCGGGAAACGTCCGCCAAATTTTGAGTAGTACTCTTTTCGTCATGGGAGAATGATTATGATTCAAAACGACCCTTCAGGGTAAGGAAGATCATGGGATAAAATGCAGGCTATGCAGAAAGTCTATTTGACGGAGTCAACTAACGGACTGAATGATGAGCCGGAGGTTGAGCGTCATCCAAATGAAGTTGACAGTTCAAATCACAATATAGCGAATCAGGAAAGCAGTCCACACATTCGAGCTGTAGCGTGGCATGGGCAATATTATAACGGTCACGCACCATTTCACTGACCTGACGCTGAATCTGCGCACCCGCACTGATATGCAGGTCGTCGGTGAGAATATGGGCAGACATGGTCCGCAAACTCTGCGTGAGACTCCAGACATGGATGTCGTGAATGCCAAGCACTCCCTCCACTTGAACAATGTCGGCCACCATCTTCTTGATGTTCACATCGCGCGGCGTGGCTTCGAGCAAAATATCCACCGCATCCCGCAGGATGCCCCAGGCATTGTACAGGATGAGGAAGCCGATTAACACACTGACGAGCGGATCGAGCCAATTGGCGTTTGTGAAATAAATGATCACACCCGCGATGACCGCGCCGATCGTGGAAATCACATCACCCATCAAATGGACGAACGCCGAACGCAGATTGAGATCGGTCTGACTGCCGCGATGCACAAGCAGGGCAGTAACCAGATTGATGACAACCGCAATGAGACCCACGCCAATGAGAATGCTCGATTGCACCTCGGGCGGGTCAATAAAACGACGATAGGCTTCGTAGAAAATACCAAGCGAGATCAGTACCAGCGTTGTCGAATTGAGCAGCGCCACCAAAATGCCTGCACGGTGATAGCCGTAGGTCTTCTGGGCATTGGCAGGTTGTGCAGTAACGCGAATGGCAAACCAGGTTAAGCCGAGCGCAATGACGTCGGTCAGGTTGTGCGCCGCGTCGGTGAGGAGCGCGAGACTGTTGGCGAAGATCCCCGCCCCCGCTTCGATGACAACAAAGGCGAGTGTGAGAAAAAGCGATACCGAAAGACGAGTGGTTGTTTGTTTGGCAGCTTCACGTAAATGGGAATGAGTGTGAGAGTTTGTCTGAGTCATAATTTCTTGAAATGAAATCTCTTAGCCATGCTCCACGTGGTCAAGCCCCAGGAGATAAAGTTTTGCAACATGGTCGTCATCAAGGGCGTAGTAGACCTGCCGCCCATTCTTACGACTGCGTACCAGCCTCATATGACGCAGTCCGCGTAACTGATGCGATACCGCCGACTCGCTCATTTCGAGTTGAGCCGCCAGGTCACCGACGTTCATCTCGCCTTCAAGCAAAATGGAGATGATCCGCAAGCGGGTCGGGTCACTGAGGGCGCTGAACAGGTCAGCCAAATGGGTGGAAGTTTGGTCTTTGAGTAGCATAATAATATATGAATACTTGCTCAAGTATTCATAATTATAGCATAAAAAAAGGGAACCGTCAAATGACGATTCTCCAAATTAAAGAGGATTCTTAGCCACGGATTTACACAGATTCACACGGATTTTTTCAAAAGGATCTGTGACAATCAGTGAAATCCGTGGCGATTTTCTGAAGATATTATCCCCCCAACGCCTCGTTCAACCAATCCAGGAATCCTTTTTCCTGCGGCTTGACGGTCGTGCCCAAACTTTGTGCCAGTTTCTCGAACAACTCGCGCTGTTCCTTCGTGAGTTTTGTCGGCACCGCCACATTGACGATCACCAACTGATCACCACGTCCACTGCGACGCAGATGCGGAACACCTTTGTTCCTGATATGAAAGACTTTTCCGGGCTGGGTCCCGGAAGGGATCTTTAACTTCTCATCTCCGTCGAGAGTCGGCACTTCTATCTCCGCGCCGAGCACAGCCTGCGCGATGTTGATATCCAGGTTCAGGATGATGTCGTTCTCGCGACGCTTGAAGAACTTATGTGACCTGACATCCAAAACCAGGAACAGACTTCCGTTCGGGCCGCCGAAGACACCGGGGCCACCCTCGCCTGCCAGCCGGATCTGCGTCCCGCTATCCACACCTGCGGGGATCTGCACTTTTTTCTTGACGGTCTTATGTTCGAGTCCGCCGCCATTGCAGGTTTTACAAGGCGAGGAAATCGTCTCGCCGCGCCCATTACAGGTTGGGCAGGTTGTGGTCTGAACCATCTGCCCCAAAAAGGTCTGGCGCACCTGACGTACTTCGCCCTGTCCGTTACATGTGGAGCAACGCGTCGGAGATGTACCGGGTTCCGCGCCGGCGCCGTTACAGCGCGAGCAGGTTTCGTCACGCTGGAACTCGATCTCCTTCTCTACACCGAAGACAGCTTCTTCGAAGGTTAGCGTGACCTGCATCTGCAAGTCGCGCCCGCGACGCGGAGAGTTGCGTGAGCGCCGGCCCGTCGAAAAACCAAATCCGCCAAAAAGCTCTTCGAAGATATCGCTGAAGTCTACAGTGTAATCACGGAACCCGCCCATATTGCCGAGGCCCTCTTTGCCAAAGCGGTCGTAGCGGGCACGCTTGTCCTGATCGGAAAGCACGCCATAGGCTTCGTTGAGCTCTTTGAACTTTTCCTCGGCACCATCTTCCTTATTGACATCCGGATGGTATTGGCGCGCAAGTTTACGGAACGCGGCTTTGATCTCATCGCTGCTCGCGTTCCGGTCAACGCCCAGGATTTCGTAATAATCGCGGTTGCTCATAATCTTTTATCGTCACACCTGCACTTGCACGATTTGCCAAGCAAATCGAGGTGCAAGTGTTGCGAGCGAGCGTTCCCTAGCGAGCGAAGCAATCCCATTCATAGTATGAGAGATTGCTTCCCGCAGGCTCGCAATGACGGGACATTATTCCTTTACTTCACCTTCGACCACATCGGGACCAGCCTCGGGATTCGGATTTGGACCTGCTCCGCCTGCCTCACCCTCAGGGGCGTTTGGCTGCTGATACACAGCCGCTCCGATCTTTTGAATGACCTGACCCAGCGCCTCTGTGGCAGATTTGATCGCGGCGACATCTTCTCCCTGGGCAACTTTCTTCACCTCGGCAGCCTTCGCCTCGACTTCAGACCTGATCTCTGCGGGCACTTTCTCACCAAATTCTCGCAACGCTTTTTCAGCCGCATAGACCGTATTATCCGCGTTGTTGCGGACTTCGATGAGCTCTTTGCGCTTGCGATCCTCCTCCGCATGGGATTCGGCATCCTTGCGCATCTTCTCGACTTCAGATTCCGAAAGACCGGAGGAGGCTGTGATCGTGATGTGCTGTGAACGTCCCGTTGCTTTATCCTGGGCGGTCACTTTCAGAATGCCATTTGCGTCGATATCAAAGGTTACTTCGATTTGGGGCATGCCGCGCGGGGCAGGTGGAATGCCATCCAGGATGAATTTACCCAGCGACTTGTTATCCGTGGCCATCGGACGTTCCCCCTGTAAAACGTTGATCTCCACTTGTGTCTGGCTATCGCTGGCCGTCGAGAAAACCTGACTGCGACGGGTGGGGATCGTCGTGTTCCGTTCGATCTGAGGTGTGGCAACGCCGCCCAACGTTTCGATGGAAAGAGTCAGAGGCGTCACATCGAGGAGCAGGATATCCTTCACTTCGCCGCCGAGCACACCGGCCTGGATCGCCGCGCCGATCGCAACCACTTCGTCGGGGTTCACGCCTTTGTGAGGCTCCTTGCCAAAGAAGGCGCGGACACGATCCTGCACGGCGGGCATACGCGTCATACCGCCAACCATCACAATTTCGTTGATGTCGCCCGCGGTCAAGCCGGCGTCGGACAAGGCTTGTTTAACGGGCGCAATTGTCCGGTCGACGAGATCGGCTGTCAATTGTTCGAGTTTGGCGCGGCTGAGGGTCATTACGAGATGTTTGGGTCCACTGGCATCGGCGGTCAAATAAGGAAGATTGATCTCGGTCTGCATAGTGGTCGAAAGCTCGATCTTCGCTTTTTCCGAAGCTTCCTTCAAACGTTGCAGCGCCTGGCGGTCATTATGCAGGTCAATACCGTTGTCTTTTTTGAATTGTTCGATCAGATAATCCATGACACGGATATCAAAATCATCGCCCCCGAGGAAGGTATCCCCGCTCGTGGCGCGCACCTGGAAGACGCCATCCCCCACATCCAGAATGGAAATATCGAACGTGCCGCCGCCCAGGTCATAGACAGCAATCACTTCATTTTTCTTTTTATCGAGGCCATACGCCAGGGAGGAAGCGGTCGGCTCATTGATGATGCGCAACACTTCGAGACCGGCGATCTTGCCCGCGTCCTTCGTGGCATTGCGCTGAGCATCATTGAAGTAGGCGGGGACAGTGATGACCGCCTGCGTGATCGTTTCGCCGAGATAGGACTCGGCATCGCGTTTGATCTTTCCGAGGATCATCGCGGAAATTTCGGACGGCGAGTAATCTTTCTCATCGAGTTGCACGCGCACGTCGCCGTTTGGCGCTTCGTTCACTGCGTAAGGCACACGCTGCCGGGTGCGTTCCACTTCAGGATCATTCGACTTGCGTCCCATAAAACGCTTGATCGAAAAGACCGTGTTGGTCGGATTGGTGATCGCCTGGTTGCGCGCCACGCGTCCGACCAGACGTTCATGGTTTTTATTCACCGCCACAACGGAGGGAACGAGTCGTTCACCCTCGGCTGAGGGAATCACAACCGGTTCACCGCCCTGCATGACCGCGGCGACAGAATTGGTCGTGCCAAGATCAATACCAATGATTTTTGCCATACTTAAGTTCTCCAGTGTCAGGTTTCAGGTGTCAGGTTCGTCACACGCCAAGCAACCTGACACTTGACACGTGACACCTGGTACCGTTTACTGCGCCACCCTCACAAGGGCCGGTCGTATCACACGTTCACCGAGCATATACCCATTCTGGACAACGCCGATCACATGTCCACTTTCCGTACCGTCGGCCGGTTCATGTGAGATCGCTTCGTGGAAGTTCGGGTCGAACTCAGTGCCCAACGCCTCGATCTTCTTGAGGCCTTCGTTTTCCAATATGTTTTGCAGCTTGCGTGCAATCAGTTCAATGCCATTCGCCCAGGGATCCTCCGCGCGGCGGTTTTGAAGGGCGCGCTCAAGATCATCAAGTGCAGGCAAAACTTTTTTGAGAATGTCACCCTTCATTGAGAGGTACGTCATCTCGTTGTCGCGCTCAACGCGTTTGCGGTAGTTTTGAAACTCAGCCTGTGACCGCAGCCAGCTATCCTTATATTCGGATGTTTTGGATTCAGACTCTGCAAGTTGCTTTTTCAATGTCTCGACCTCAGCCGATAGTTGCTCCACATCTTCAGACGTGGCTACAGCTTCGACTTTGCTCTCCTCAAGTTCTTCTTCCTGTTCACGTTTCTTTTTTTCAGTCATACCTTCACTCTCGTCTATTTGTCATTGCGAGGCAATGCTGCTACTCGCAATGACATGGAATCTTATTATTCACCAGAAATGGTGTCGTTGACCAGATCACTCAACAATCCCGCCACGTACCGCACCGTGGGGATTGTCTTTGCATAGGACATTCGCATGGGTCCCAGCACGCCCAATGCCCCGGTCGCCAGGCCCGGGACGCCATACCGTGCAATAACCATCGAACACTGACGCAGTTCCTCCCAGCCGCCTTCGCCGCCGATGAGCACCTGCAACCCACCGACATTGCTGTTCGGCATGGTACGCGCGATCAAGTCCTGCAGGGTGGAGCGCTCTCCGAAAAGTTTCAGGGCGCGGCGTGCCTCATTTGATTCGGCGAACTCCGGTTCGGATAAGACATTGGTCAAACCATCGGTATAAATTTCGCCAGAGGCGAGCTCCGCGGTACGGCGCATATCCTGAAGGATGAGGGTAAGGATATCCTGATCGAGGGAATCTGAACGAGCTGGCAGGGCGGCAATCGCGTCCACTGCCAGACCAGCTAAAATTCCATTGAGACGAAAGGCGGTTTGACTCAATCGTTCCTGTGAAACCGGCTCCGCCAAGGTCAGGATTTGCTGGCTCACCTCCCCACCCACCAGGACCAATACCATCAGGACCTGCCGGCCCTGGGTGGAGATCAATTCAACGTGCTTATATTTTGCCTTATCGGTATGCGGTGCAGTTACAACCGAAACGCCCTGTGATTGGTGCGCCAGAATCGAAGCTGCGAGAGTCATCCACTGATCAATATCCGGGCGGGACTGATAGAACTGATGCGAGATCGTCGCCTGAACCGCTGCCGGTAATTCCGCCTGATTCACCATCTGGCTGACGAAATAACGATAGCCTTCCTCCGATGGAACCCGTCCCGCCGAGGTGTGTGGCTGGCGCAGATAGCCCATCTCGGTCAGCGCCGCCATCTCGTTGCGGATCGTTGCCGTCGAAAGATTGATATGGTAATGCTCCGCCAGCCGCTTCGAGCCAACCGGCTGAGCGGATTCAATGTAATCGCGTATGATCAATAGAAGAAGGGTCTTCTGACGTTCAGTTAATTCAGGCATCTCTCACACAGTTAGCACTCTCAAATTGAGAGTGCTATTCAATCGCAAATAATAATATCATGTGCAAAAGAAGGACGTCAATAAGAGGAGTGTAAGAAAAAGTCCATCACTTAGGGTAGTGATGGACTTTTGTGAATTTTGTACAGCTATTCATCATTGATTTTGCGAAGGTCGCCAGGCAGGGTCGAAATCAATTTTGGAGCCGTTGGTCAGGCGGGTACGCCCGCTTCCTGCGGCAGTCATAAAATAGATGTCTCTATTTCCGGAGCCATCCATGCCCTCAAAGACCAGCCACAAACCATCTGGCGAGAATGAGACATCTTCAATCGGAGTCGGGAACTCCAAACGTTTGGGATCCTGGCTCAAATCTTCATAGTTCACTCTCATCAACCAGGGGCGGTAAGGGCCTAAGCGCCGTTGGCTAAAAAAGATGGTCTTGCCATCGGGTGACCAGGCCGGTAAAAAGTCCCAGAGGTCCTGCCCACTTCGAGCCAACTGGACCGCCTCCTGACCCGTGTCAGTCATTGCCCACACTTGATAGGTACCCACCCGCTTTACGGTATATGCAATCTTCGTCCCATCCGGTGACCATGTGGGCTGGCTGCTTTCCACTGCATCTGTCGTATTGGTCAGGAGAGTGACCGCACGAGACTCGATATCCAACAAATAAATTTGCCGAAACCCATCCCGCACCGAGGTAAAGGCGATACGCGTTCCATCCGGTGACCAGTCGGGATCAAAATCCGAACCGGGAGATTGCGTCAGTTGACTCAAACCTGTCCCATCAAAGTTGATCACATACAGGCTTGATTCGTTATAAAGCGTCTCATAAAACTCACCCCGGCCGAGGCAGGGAGAGGTAAATACCAGTTGCCGACCATCAGGTGACCAGGATGGCTGGCAGGCACCTTCCTGCATGTCAGTGAGCTGCTTCAGGTCTGTGCCATCCATGTTGACAAGATAAAGTTGTGGAATGCCGGAAAAGGAAGATGCAAACGCGATCTGACCCACTCCGCCGCCCAGCGAAGTCGCCGCGGGGACCGGGGTATCGTCAGGAGTCGCTGTAACTTCCAGAGTAGGCTCCACCGTCTTGGTGGGCAAAAGAGTTGCCGTCGCCGTGGACGGGACCGCGACGAGGGTGTCTGTTGGTATATCCACGGGTAATGAGGTCTGTGTGGGAACCGGGAGAGAGGTGGGCGTACTCGTTCCGGGGAGAAACGGTAAATTTATCTGATTCAAGGGATTTAATACGGTCCTCAATGGGACCGGCACAAAATCTGGTCTATAACGTACCGCAGCCACAATTGTGAAGGACAGCAGGAGCAATGCCCACATAAGAAACGATAATACCCGGCGTCCCTTCTTTTTTTTGCGCCGAGGTTTAAAGACGGGTAATTCCTCCTGCGCAGAGACGTTATTCGAGTTTCCCGACTTGCGATCAACAACCGGAGCAGAGGCTTTCTCTATCCCATTTGGCCGGTTCTCTTCCTCCGCATCCTGCGGCGCAGGCTCGACTACGTATTCGCCGGGCAGATGCTGGGTCTTCGCTTTTGATCCGAGCAACGAGCGCGCGAATTCTTCCGCATTCTGAAAACGATCCGCGGGATCGATGCCCATCGCCTTCTCGATGCTGGCAGCCAGCCGCCGCGAGACTTTGCTGTTGCGTTTACGCAAGGGCGTGAGTTGCGTGTTGTCCATGGCACGCGCCAGACCATCTTCAGGGATGATGCCACTTAACGCCGCGTAAAGTGTGGCACCCAGGGAGTAAATGTCGGTGCGTGGGTCTGTGCGGGCGGTGCCATATTGCTCAGGCGGTGAGTAACCAGGCGTCATGGCGCGTGCACCCGTTGTCGTTGCCTGGCTGCCATGCAGCACCTTGGCAAGACCAAAATCCACGAGGAAAATATGTCCATCGGGCGTGATCTTGACATTGCCCGGTTTCAGATCGCGGTGCAAAATAGGAGGCTTGCGGGTATGGAGATAAGCCAGCGCGTCACAAATCGCTGCGCCAATTAGAATCGCTTCATCTTCAGTGATATTGCCCACGCGCTCCATGCGTTGGCGCAAGTCCTCCCCCTCAATGTAGTCCATTACCAGATATTGCCCCTGATCGCCGATCACAAAATGGTCGGTCACGCGTGGCAAATTTGCATGGCGCAGATTCGCCAGAATGACCGCTTCGAGGCGGAACTGGCGGGCATATTCATCGGTGGTGAACAGGTTTTCTTTAACTGCCACATCCACGCCGAGGTTTTCATCCACGGCCCGATAAACGGACCCCATCCCTCCCTGCCCGAGGATTTCAACAATGCGATATCGTTTGTGCAATAATGCGCCACGTTCGAGAGTCATGTATCTGCAAGTTCTCCCAGGAAATTTGCCGTAGACTTGGGATTATAACAGAGAGAGGTCCTACATATTGGGTTTCCTTGCTAATTTGAAATGAAAAAACAACCAAGGTGCTCCGGCCATCACCCAGAATCCCACCAGCGAATAACGAATGTAACGCAAGGTCAGCGGCAGCACCGTTTCGCCGCGCGGGAAGACTTCTCCCAATCCATACCAGAGGATCATAATTCCGATCAAGCCGATCACATATCGAAGGGCACGCTTCTCCACCGGACCCGCGGTTCGGTACCCGCCCCGAGATGCGATCCAGGCCGCCCCAGCCGCCAGCCCGAAGAGCGTTCCGGCCGAGGTAAAGATCCCTTCAATCGAGGCCGGCGCAGGCAAAGGTCCGGAGCGAAGCGCATTTTCCGTCCACGCCGCCGGAAAGACATAGCCATCCAAGCGTATGCTGGCTAATATACCAATTGCGATCATGAATAAAGAAATAAGGAAAGCAATTATCACCTGCTGGCCAAGTGTTTTCATTTTTAGCCAGGCTGCCACCGGATCCCAGAACCGCAGGAACACAAACAGGATCGCGTACCCGACCAACCACCCGCTAATCACATCATGGACAAAATGCATACCGAGATAGAGACGCGAAAATCCGATGAGGATTGCAATGATAAAGGCGGTTATCCAGGCCCAGCGTTTGTTCAGTCCAGACGCCATTGCGCCCCATAACGCGGCAGCATCCTGGGCATGACCTGAGGGAATCCCAAATGAATTTTCAGCCGAAAGCGCCTGAACCTGTGAACTGATCCAGTAGGGTCTCGGGCCTGCAAACAGCAACTTGAAGATGAATTTCAAGCTGTCGCTTGTGGCCAGGATAAACGCGACCCGCAGTCCTACGCCTGCATCCAGGCTCCAGTACACCAGGGGCAAAACAATGAAAAAGAAATTTTCGGAACCCAAAAAGGTGAAGAATTCCATGGGGTATTCAAGCCAACTGCCAAGCGATTGAATGGCAATGATCCAGCCGATTCCGTTTTGTATGAGGGCATCCATGCAAATCTCCTTTGAATCTGGAAGTCAGACACAACTACCACCTATCTCATCCATTACTAAACTTTCTAGGCTAGAATTACTATTGATTAAGTTTCTCACCCGGTTGTGCATCAAATGCGTACGATATCTGTAAAAAACGCTTTTATATCCCTGTTCTCGGTTTTTCCAAAAACCCCTCTACGGTATTTGACGATAGGACTCCTTTAATTGTACACTCAGCAAATGGAAAAGTTACACTCCCAACCATCCCGCTGGTGGGACTGGGCTGCCATCAGCTTGCAATTCATCCTGTTGCAAACGGTTGCCTCGCGGCTCGTCGCCACCACATGGACTCCGTTCCTTTACCTCATCCAGACTTTCACCTACATGGGGTTCGTCGTTGGCACAGCACTCGGGTATAGCAGTTTTCAACGACGCACGGTACGCTGGTTGACTTTCTTTTATATGCTGGTTATGCTGCCTCTGCAATGGACATTAGTCATTGATCAGAACGCATCTTTGGAGGAGCAGTTCCTGAGCGTTGCCGGGCGCTTTTATTTCTCCACTTCTGATTTCCTGATGCGCCGGCCTGTCGAAGACCCGCTCTTTTTCGTGGCGGTGATGTCCATCGCATTTTGGATCATCAGTTCGTGGGCTGGTTTTGCACTTGTACGCAACCAGAATTATCTGGGCGCTGTTCTGCCTGCTGCAATTGGATTGCTTATTATTCAGAATTACGACAACGGCAACGCGGCGCGTCTCTGGTTTTTGGCTTTCTTTGCTTTCGTCGCCTTGCTCCTGTTGGGACGTTTACAGTTCCTGCAAAACAAACTGTCCTGGCGCCAGCGGCGCATCTTCCTTTCGCCCGACAACAGCGTTGACCTGACGAGCAGCATGGCAGTAGCAGCGGGTTTGATCATCGTCGTTGCCTGGACGATCCCCGCTTCCCTTTCCAGCCTGAACTCTGCAGTCGAAACCTGGAATCAGGCGACCCGGCCGTGGCGTGAACTTACGCAGAAAATGGAAAATGCGGTCAGCGCGCTTGAATCACCGGGCAATGGGAGGCGCGGGGAATTCTTTGGCTCAGAACTGGCACTTGGACGCGGTTTCCCACTTTCAGACCTGATGATGTTCCAGGTGGAAACGCCCGACATCCCAAGAGAACAAAAACCGCCGCGCTACTATTGGCGCGGACGGACGTACGATCGCTTTGTGAACGGGCAATGGTACACAACCGGCACAGTCCGGGAAGAATACTCTCCCTCTGTGACCAATCCCTTCAACGTGAATACTCAGGAAAAAACTCCGGCACATTTTGTTTTCAATACCGGCAACACAAACTTCTCACTGCTTTACTCCCCCGCCCAGCCGATCTGGGTCAGCCGCCCGGGTGTCACATTTGCCGTACCGGCCGAGGCGGGCAAAGATATTATCGCATGGCACGCTTATCCCTCGCTGCGAGGCGGCGAAACATACCAATTGGATGCCGTGCTGATCAATCCCAATCGCCAACAGCTGCAGGAAGCCGGAACGGGTTATCCGGAATGGGTCGCAAAGAAATATCTGCAACTGCCCAAAGACTTCTCACCGCGCATCCAGGAACTCGCGCAGGAACTCACAAAGGATAGCGAAACACCTTACCAAAAAGCCCTTGCGATCACCAGCTACCTGCGGGAAAACATCAAATACTCACAGACCATTTCAGAGCCGCCGCGCAATAAAGACCGGCTTGAATGGATCCTGTTCGATTACAAGCAGGCCTATTGCGTTTATTATGCATCCGCAGAAATCCTCATGTTGCGCTCGGTCGGCGTCCCGGCCCGCATGGCGGTTGGCTTCGCACAGGGTGAAGGCGATGGCTTCACCTATACCGTCCGCCGGTTTAACGCCCATGCCTGGCCCGAAGTTTACTTCCCCGGTATCGGCTGGGTGGAATTCGAACCGACGGCGGGTCAGGCGCCGCTGGATCGCCCGCTCCCGCCCCAGGATTCGACGGATGCAAATGACGGTAATCCTTTCAATGATCTACGAACAGAAGACAACCTCGATTTTGCAGGCAGAGACCGCACGGAAGAAGGCCTGGACGCGCCCGTTGAACAGGCTGCTTCGACGACCTTGCCCCTCCATTACCTGCTCCCGTTATTGGCAGTCTGCGCGGTACTGACAATCTTCCTGAGCCGCCGCTACGATTTACACACACGTGTCCCTGTTTTCCTGCGTACCACGCTGGAACGCACCGGCATTGACGTGCCGATCTGGATCGTTCACTGGGAGAAGTGGGTGAAACTCTCCCCAATCGAAAAAGCCTTTGAAAGTGTCAACTTTGGGCTGCGGCAGCTGGACCAACCCGTTCCGGTTCATATCACGCCGGTCGAGCGCGCCACAAAATTAACGCGTATCCTGCCAGACAAAGCGGATGAAATCAAAGTCCTTCTGGACGAACACCAGACATCCCTTTATACTTCCAGGGTCGGAGACGTGACACAAGCCCGCCACGCCGCGTTGGACATACGCAAACAGGTCATTATCGAGCGCATCCGCCACTTGTTTTTCGGCAAGCCCATCCATTAATCTTTCAGGTCATAAACTGCGGGTCTTGAGGGCGTAAAGGAAACATCATGGTTACAGCCAAGACCAAGTCTATTTCCATCAACGATCAGGTTATTGCCATTACCCAGCAGAGCGCCAAACTGCGCAATTCACTGGATTCCGAGCACGGCCCCGGAGAGGTGGTTGGCGGGCTTAAAGATCTTGAAAATTCCCTTGAAAAGGTAAGTGAAGCTCTCATCCCATTTGAACAGCGATTTAGCCACTTACAGGCGCTGGCTGGGATCGGGCAGGTCGTTAACTCCACGCTGGAGGTGGACGAAGTCCTGCAGATCGTTATGGATACCATCGTCCGCCTGACGGGAGCGGAGCGCGGCTTCCTGATGCTGCGCGACAGTGGGAGCGGCGACATGGTAATCCGTATCGCACGCAACTGGGAACAGGAATCCATCAATCAGAATGAGTTTGCCATCAGCCGCACGGTGGTACAACGTGTGATCGATGGCGGTGAAGCCATACTTACCACCAACGCACTGGAAGACCCGCGTTTCGGCGGTCATGAAAGCATTATCGCTTTTAATTTGCGCTCGATTCTCTGCGTGCCGTTATCGGTCAAATCGGAGTTGATCGGCGTCATTTACACCGACAACCGCATTCGTACGGGCATCTTCTCCGAATCAGACCGTGATCTGCTGCTCGGGTTCGCCAATCAAGCCGCCGTATCCATTGAGAATGCGCGTTTATTCTCCTCGCTCAAACGCACTCTCGAAGAAGTGACCGAACTCAAGAACCTGATGGATGACGTATTCGCCTCCATCGTGTCCGGAGTGATCACGGCCGATGTGCAGGATCAAATTACCCTCTGTAACCGAGCCGCCTCATCCATCCTGGGGCGTGCCTCGGCCGAGATTGTGGGCCGACCCCTCGGGGAGATCATGCCCACCTTCGCGAACGATATCCTGCCGCACCTGGACTCAGTCCGCAGGACCGAACAAGCCATTGTTGGGTTGGAGCTCAGTCAGAACCTGCCAGAGCGCGGCAATGTGGATTGGCGCTTTAATCTCTCGCCGCTCAAGGATGCCGAACAAAAGACTCAGGGGGTGGCGATCGTGCTCGATGACATGACCGAGCACAAGAAACTCGAAGCCCAACGCGGACTGTTGCGACGCATGGTATCGCCGGCAGTGCTTGATCAAATAGACCCGAACAGTTTGGACATTGGCGGCAAAAAAGTGTACATTACGGTCCTGTTCGCGGACATTCGTGGTTTTACCGCGTACAGCGAACGGCACTCGCCTGAAGAATTGGTGGCTGTATTGAACCGTTACCTCGCCGCGGCGGCAGACGCGGTGCTCGCCCATGAAGGCACCGTGGATAAGTTCCTGGGCGACGCCGTCATGGCATGGTATAACGCGCCCGTTCCACAACCCGATCACACGCTGCGCGCGGTCAAATCTGCGCTGGCGATACGCGAGGCGGTTGCAAACTTACACACACAATTGCCGCAAGAGTCTCATCTCGATTTCGGCGTGGGCATTCATTATGGTGAGTCGGTCCTGGGGTGGATCGGCACCGAAAAACGCCTCGAATACACCGCCATTGGCGACAGCATTAACACGACAAAACGTATCCAGGAGAACGCTGCCAAAAATCAGATTTTGATCAGCCGGGAGGCATACGAACGCGTGAAGGATGAAATTGATGCCAAGCCTTTTATCCCTCTTTCAGTCAAAGGCAAGACCCAGCCGCTGGAAGTGTATGAGGTAGTGGGGGTGAAAGAATAATATAAAACAAGCCGGGAAGGGCAGCTGCCCTTCCCGGCTTGTTTTATTACCAAACCCGGCTTACAAAGTTTATTAACTGCTCCAGGCCCTTTGCGATGGGTGCAGTATTAATGTATTCATGGATCGTATGCGCGCTGCCGCCCGTCGTCACGCCCAGCACAATGGCAGGATAGTCCTTGCTGAGCGGCACGTTCGCGTCCGTTGAACCTGATATGAGGCCTGCGTCCAACCCCTGTTCGCGCAGGCAATCCTTTCCCAGCAAGATAAGCGGATGACTCATCGATATTTCTCCCGCGGGACGTTGCCCAATCACCTGCGCTTCAACACTCACCCCCGGCTTGTTGGCGTGATGGATCAACTTGTCCACTGCAGAAATCAATTCCGCCAAAGACTGCCGCCCTTCTGAGCGCAAATCCAGATCGAGGGAAGCCTCCGAGGCAATCACGTTCACCGACGTTCCACCTGAAATCTTTCCCACATTTATTGTGGTACGCGGATGGGCTGGCAAAGCCAGGGAAGTCAATCCCACAACCAGCTTTGCCAATTCATGTACCGCAGAAGGCTGGCCATAATCAGACCATGAATGTCCGCCGCCGGTGCGCGCTCTGATACGATAGCGCTTGACCCCCACCGCGCGATGGTAGACGTGCCCCAGCGCCAGCCCTTCCAAAACGAGATAGGCATGCACGTCCGCGCCGAAACGATCGACGACGGCTTTCATACCGCGCAAGTCGCCGAGCCCTTCCTCACAGACATTTGCCACAAACCAAACATCACCGCCCAATGAAATCTTTCGCTCTCGTAAAGACCATAGCAAGCCGAACAACGCTGCGACGCCCATGGAGTTATCTCCAAGCCCGGGTCCATGGATCAGCTCGGAGCCCCGTCTGACAGACAAATCCGTCTCGGATGGAAAGACCGTATCCATGTGGGCGCTGATGATCAGCGGCTTGTCCTGTCCCTGCCCGGGAAAGCGGGCAAGTACATTGCCGGCCTCGTCAATGCAAATATCATGCAATTGCTCTTTGACAAACAGACCATGGATGAACTTTGCTCTTTTTTCCTCCTGGAACGTAGGCGCAGGGATCTGCTGGACTTGAATAGCAAGCTCGACCACACGCTTCACAAAATCATTCATCAGACTTCCCGTACCATTTCTCTCAATACACCCAGGCGCGCTTCTGCCAAGCCAGGCAGCACATCCAATGGATAGAATGCGCCGCTGCCCTCCACCTTCAAGGAGGCAGAGACATTCCCATACAACACGCCCTCCAGTGGATCATAGTTTTTACAATAGCCTGCGAGAAAGCCACCGCAGAACGCATCGCCCGCGCCGGTGGGGTCAGCCAGGCGGGCAGGATAAGCAGGGATCTCCCACTTCCGTTTATTGTTTGTGTCATACAACAACTGACCGCGCCCGCCGCACTTGATCACCACATATTCACAGCCATACATGGATACAGCTTCAGCCATTTCCCACAGGTCATACGTCTCACCCCAAAACAGATTACACAGCTCCTCTTGCGATGGCAGGAACGCTGTCACACCGTTGAGCAGGGCTGGTAATTCGCGCCGCGCGGTCGGCAGCATGGCGTCAGGACCCGGATCCAAAATAAAAGTATGGACAGAGCCCCGCTTCATGCCTGCGATCAATTGCGTCTGGGTAACGATATCCATGGCGCATAACAACGCCGCGCGCGCCATCAGATAATCTCCCGGAATATCGGTTACATTCAACATGCCTTCCGAGCTGTATCGTTTTTTATCGTCGGCCGGCTGGTAGCCCAGCAGCGATTTGGGGAATGTCAGCTCGCGCCGTGCAAAGTGAGAGACTGGATTAATACGGTTTACTTCGAATAATTCGTTGTAAGCCAGAAATTCTCTTACATCCATGTTTTTGGAAAGAACGTGAATACCAGATGTATCGAAGCCGCGCGTCATACACGAATTTAACCATTCGCGCGGATAGTCCGTGCCAACGCGCCCCACCAAGCCGATTCCGGATTCCCACACTCGCAGCCCCGCCGCCGCATAAAGCAGATTTCCTCCCGGCGCATCGAGCCGCGCGAGACCCGTGGGAGGCAAAAGATATTCGCGTGTCAATTTGCCAAAGACCAGAAATTGAGGTTCCATGTCCGGTCTATTATAAACGGATGTTATTCATTACCCCAAAAGCGTTCTGCGATACGAGATTGCAGATCCTGCAAGGTGATTCATTCGGTGAACGGACTGGAGGCAGGCACCTGCTGGGTCTGATCCATTGACAAAAGGAAAGTAAATGTGCTGCCTTTGCCTTCCTCGCTTTCCACCCAGATACGCCCACCATGCAACTCGATCATTGCTTTTGCAACGGAAAGCCCCAAGCCCATGCCGCCGTATCGGCGCGTGAGATGCGTTTCCACCTGGAAAAATCTTTCAAACACACGTGGAAGATCGCGGGCCGGGATGCCGATCCCATTATCCGTTACACTTACTTTGAAATGCCCGGAATCCTCCTGAATTTTGACCGTAACGTACCCGCCGGCTTCTGTAAACTGGAGAGAGTTCTTTACAAGGTTGCTCAGAGCAATACTGAGTTTGGCTTCATCCGCATTTACGTAACAGGGAGACTTGCTTGCCTCACACTTGAGTGTAATTTTTCTTGAGCTCGCCTCATCCTGAAACAGTAGAACTACATCCCCGGCAACCTTTGTGAGGGAAACCTTTTGACGTCGAACACGCGCCGCACCGGTTTGAACGTTATCCACATCCGAGAGGTTTTCAACGATCTCCTTGAGTTTTGTGGCATTTCGAATGATGACGTCCAGCTGGTCGCCATATTCTGCGCCCGCCAGCTCGCGCATGAACGTGGCATGACCCAGGATCAGGCCCAGGGGAGTCCGAAGCTCGTGCGAGGTGATGGCGATAAAGTCCGTTTTGAGACGTTCAAGTTCGGCAAGCTCGATGCTGGTCACCCGCACCTTGCGCTGCAGGCTGGCATTTTTGATTGCCTGTGCGGCAAGCGCTCCCAGTGTTTCCAGAATCGTGAGGTCTTGTTCGGTATAATGGGCTTCGTCCTTTTTATTGAGCGCTTCCAGCACACCGACGGCTTCCCCGCGCACCATGAGCGGGACTGCGACCAGCGAATGGGTCTCATGCTTTGTCACATGATCAACTACTTTAAAATGACGTTGATCCAGTTTCACATCCTGAATGATCAAAGGCTGACCCCGGCGATATACCCAGCCTGCCGCGCTGCCACTCAACGGGACGCCCACCGGCCGCAACAGATCACGCTGGAACCACTGCATTGCAAGGAAACGCAATTCGGCAGCGGTCTCGTCATACTCCAGGATGGAGGCCAACTCGCTGTTGGTTAACTCAATGGCTTCATTGATAATGGTTTGTAAGAAGGATTCAAGATCAGGTGCCGTGGTTAAACCCCGTACAACCTCCAGCAAACGTTCAAGTTGATCAATGCGTTCGTTGGTGATCATCGAATGCATTATACAACATTGATTGCACCCTAGTATAGTCGTTTCATGGTAATAAAATCATCCAGTTAATCCAGAACCATAAGGAGATCCAATATCATGGCAAACAAAAAAGTACGCGTCGCAATTATCGGCGTGGGAAACTGCGCCTCCTCGCTTGTTCAGGGAGTCCAGTTCTACCGGGAGGCTGCAGACGATACCCCGGTTCCCGGCATTATGCATGCACGCCTCGCTGGGTATCACATTCGCGACATCGAATTCACGCTGGGAATCGACATCAATGTCACAAAGGTCGGCAAGGATCTTAGTGAAGCTATCTTCGCCGAACCCAACAATACCTATAAGTTTGCCAGTGTCTCGAAACTCAACGCGCCGGTCGTGCGCGGCATGACCCACGACGGGCTTGGCAAATATCTTTCGGGGATGATCAAGAAGGCGCCGGGACCCACGGCCGATATCGTCAAGTTGCTCAAGGATACAAAGACCGATGTGGTCGTCAATTTCCTGCCGGTCGGTTCGGAGATGGCGACCAAATGGTATGTGGAGCAAGCCATTGAAGCGGGCTGCGCCTTCGTCAACGGTATCCCTGTTTTCATCGCTTCTTCGGAATATTGGGCAAAGAGATTCCGCGATGCCAAACTGCCCATCCTGGGGGATGATGTCAAGTCACAGGTCGGCGCGACCATCCTGCACCGCGCCCTCGCCACGCTCTTTGTGGATCGCGGTGTGCGCATTGACCGGACGTATCAGCTCAACTTTGGCGGCAACACAGACTTCCTCAACATGCTCGAGCGCGAACGCCTCGAGAGTAAAAAGATCTCCAAGACCAACGCCGTTCTCAGTCAGATCCCTTACGAACTCGATCCCGACAACGTCCATGTGGGTCCCTCGGACCATGTTCCCTGGCTCAGCGACCGCAAGTGGGCATACATCCGCATGGAAGGCACCACCTTTGGCGATGTGCCGCTCAACGTGGAAGTCAAACTCGAAGTGTGGGACAGCCCAAACTCCGCAGGCGTGATGATCGATGCCATCCGCTGCGCCAAGATCGCCCTGGACCGAAAGATGAACGGGCCTATCATTGGACCCTCCTCCTATTTCTTCAAGACCCCGCCCAAGCAATTCCGGGATGACATCTGCCGCGCAAAAGTGGAAGCCTTCATTAAGGGCGAAAGTGAAGAAAAGTAATAATTAAATAGGGAAAAGTCAGAAGGCGTGTCTACCGCTGGACATGCCTTCTCTGTTATCATTAAAAAGACAATGAACAAATTTTACCTTTCGCTTCTTACGCCCCTGGTCCTGCTCGCCATCCTCTTGAGCGCGTGCCAGCCTGCCCCCGCGACGACTCCGGACATGAGCGCCGTAATGACCCAGGCCTTTGAGACCGCGCTGGCAGGGTTACAACCGACAGCGACTCCCCTGCCAAGTGAAACCCCTGCGCCCAGCGCAACTGCGGTCACAGTCCGCACCCCACCGGCGCTTCCGTCAACGTTCGTGGCAGGCCAGCTTAATAAGTTGGATACGCCGCATACATATATTGAGGATACCTGCCAATACCTTTACGACAGGTGGAATTCCAACAATGCCGCGCCAGGCACGATCGTCATGGTCATCATGCTGCACGGCATTAAAAAAGATGCGGTTGACGTGACAGACAATGATATGACTGTCAAGGATTTCCGCAAGATGATGGATAATCTCAAAGAGCAGGGCTTTGAAGCTATCAATGCTACGCAAATGGCAGACTTTCTCGATCACAACGCGAAAATACCTGCACGGTCAGTTTTAATTATTCAAGACGACCGCCGCACCGGGGAAAACTTCAACGATCACTTCCGGCCCTTTCACGAGAAATGGGGCTGGCCTGTCGTCAACGCCTGGATCAGTTTTGAAGATGGACCGCGCGCACTGAGTCTCGAAGCCAATGTCGCCCTCGAAGCGGAGGGCTGGGTGGATCATCAATCGCATGGCTACATTCACAACGTCAACATGGGCGACTCATCCACAGACGAGTTCATCAGGACCGAGTTTGAAAAATCCAAGGCCGACCTCGAACAAAATTTCAAGAAGACGCCGATTGCCATCATCTGGCCTGGCGGCGGATTTGGGGTTCGCCCAGTGCAGATCGCGCGGGAATATGGCTATCGGCTTGGCTTCACCGTCAATCCGCGCGGGCCCGTGATGTACAACTGGATTCCGCTTTCCGATCAGGCAGATCCTGCCCGACCTGCTTATCAACCCGAAGGGCACGTCAACGACCCGCGCCTGGTGCTGCCGCGCTATTGGCCCTATCAAGTTGGGTCAAACCTGGATGTCGTCCGCAACATTGGTAATGAAGCCGCGGCCTACGCTGAGCAAAACAAAGCCACCGAACTCGAATACTACGACATCATGTGCGCGCCAACCCTGGGGCAAATGCCATAATGACTTCGCGCTGAGTGCTACGCGAACGAAGCGCGCTTCGTTCGCGTAGCACTCAGCGCGAAATATCGGGGGGATGTATACTTAATGCAAGATGGATTTCCAACCTTATATCCCTGGCATGCTTCCGGCGGAACCGGGTCCGCTGGCGCGGTTCACGCCTCCGCTGGAGGAGGGCGTCATCTCCACCTGGCTGCCGCTTCACGCGCCAAAGGGAAGCTGGGTACTGGATCCATTTGGCTTCTCCTCGCGGTTGGTCATCGAAGCCGCGCGCACAGGTTATCGCGTGCTCGTCACGGTGAATAATCCCATCACGCGCTTTCTGCTGGAAATGTCTGCCAACCCGCCAGCCGAGACAGACTTTAAAGCCGCCTTCGCTGACCTGGCGGCCGTGAAAAAGGGAGAGGAACGACTCGGTGCGCATTTGCAATCGCTGTATCTCACCCCCTGCGAAAAATGTGGAAGTGAAATTTATGCTGATTCTTTCCTGTGGCGTAAAGGCGCGGAGGTTCCCTATGCGCGCGTGTATACCTGCCCAAATTGCGAAGATGCGGGTGAACGGGTTGTGACCCCACAGGATACAGAAAAAGCAAAGCAGATCGCGGCAACAGATGCATTACATCGCTCGCGCGCCTTTGAACGCGTGGCGGCGCTGGAGGATGGTGACCGTGTCTATGCCGAAGAAGCGATCGAGCATTACCTGCCGCGGCCCTTGTATTTTCTAACCACGATCATCAACCGCCTCGATAGCTTGAACCTGACCCCGGAACGACGCCGCGCCTTGAACGCCTTGATCCTGGTCGCCTGTGACGCGGGCAACACCCTGTGGGATCATCCGTCCGGGCGGCGGCGGCCCAAACAGCTCAATGTCCCGGCACAATTCCGCGAGCACAACCTGTGGATCCAGCTCGAGCGTGGACTCAGTCAATGGACAGAGACAGCTTCGAGCGTCCTCGTGGAAGCGTGGCCCCAGCGACTCCCGGAAAGCGGCGGCATCTGCATCTATGAGGGCCGCTTGAAGGACCTTGCCGAAGAAGTCAAAAAGGCAATTCCCATTAAGGCCGTGATCGGTTCCCTGCCGCGCCCCAACCAGGCATTTTGGACGCTGTCCGCTTTGTGGGCAGGATGGCTGTGGGGACGCGAGGCGGTGGAGCCGTACAAGCCCGCCCTGCGCCGTCGTCGCTATGACTGGGCCTGGAATGCGACGGCGTCGAATGCGACCTTCACACATCTCTTCGGATTGTGCCACCTTGGCACACCGTTCTTCGGGTTGCTATCTGAACCCGAGCCCGCGTTCCTCACCTCCGCATTGACCGCCGCCAGCGCAGCCGGGTTTGATCTGAAATCCATTGCGTTGCGGACGGAACATGATCCGATTCAGCTTTTATGGACCTGCGGCGAACATTTAAAACGGCAACCCAATGCAGCAGAGCTCGAAGAGGTGAGAGAAGCAATTTTTGCACATTTGGTCGAGCGCGGCGAGCCAGCCAGTTACCTGCACGTCCACGCGGCCGGGTTGGTCGCGCTGGTCAAATCACATGCGCTCAAACAAAATAACCAGGAGTTCGATGAGGCGCTGCGCAGCACGCAATCACTGATTCAAACGGCATTGGAAGAAGACCCGCGTTTTGTTCATTATTCAAATGGCGAGAGCGTGGACACTGGGTTATGGGGGTTGGGCGAGGCTCCTGGCGATGGCGCTCCCCCGGCGGGGACTTCGCAGCCCGAATCTTTATCGGACCGCGTGGAGATCGCGATTGTCACTTTCCTGCAAAAACATCCGAACAGCATTTATCGGGAAATCGAACAGGATCTCTATCCGCGCTTTCCTGGTTTGCTGACCCCTTCCATGGGTATGATCTATGCGGTCCTGTCTTCTTATGCCCAAAAAGAGAACGGCGAATGGAAACTGCGCCCGGAGGATGTAGCTGCTGAGCGACGCAATGAGCTCACCAGAATCACCCGTTTAATCGAGGCGATTGGCAAGCGCCTGGGATATACTACACGCAAGCAGGAAAAAAATTATCTCTGGGAACAGAATGGGAGAGTCGAACGTACCTTTTATATCCTGGCTTCCGCACTGCTCGGGCGTGCCCTCGCGGAAACATCTTATCCGCTTACGCAGACGATCATCGTCATCCCCGGCGGGCGCGCCGCCCTGGCGGCTTACAAGGCCCAACGCGATCCCTCGCTCGCCTCCCGCATCAAAGAGGTTCAGATTGTAAAATATCGTTTACTGCGAACGCTCATCGAACTGCCTGTGCTGACGCGTGAAACGTTCGAGGAACAGATCGCCGGCGACCCGCTTGAAAAATCCAAATCACAGTTGATGATGTTCTAAAATGCGAATAAGTTAACAGCAGACAGGTTAATAGTTTACATCCAACATGGCTGCAAAGGAGGCTGCGAATGACCAAAAAACTTTTCATTGTTACTGCGTTAATAATGCTCGCCTTATCGGCCTGTAGCGGAGCAGGTGCTGTGGAAACGACAACACCCCCCGCGACAGACACGCAAGCCGCAACTGCGGTCCTAGCCATGACGGAGACACCCGCTGCAACAGAGACATTTACTGCCACAGCGGGCGGTACTCCCGGTACAGAAATTTCAGTCACTCCCACAGTCGGCACAGTTGCTCCCACCAACCCGCCCGACTGCACCAACAGCGCCTCGTTTGTCACTGATGTAACCATCCCCGATAACACGAATGTCGGTGGAGGGACAACTTTCACCAAGACCTGGCGCATCGCAAATAATGGCACTTGCGTCTGGGGACCCGATTACACCTTGACCCATTATTCTGACGAACGGATGGGTGCACCGGATTCTGTGCCATTGGGTATCACCTATCCCGGTCAAAACCTGGATATTTCGGTGGATCTGACGGCGCCCAACAGTACCGGGAGACATCAAGGTAACTTTGTCATCAAAAACCCGGCTGACTTGATCATCAAGGTCGGTGATGATTCCCGCTTGTGGGTGGTGATCGATGTCACCGTTGGAGGGACGGCTACTTCCACTATCGCTGTCACCGCGACTTCAGCGTCAGCTACCTCAGCCCCGGCGACAGCGACCAGGATCGTTGCAGCGACTGCCGTTAGTACAATTCCCGCTGCCACGGCGAGCGGCTCGGACTCTGGAGCCGCCGCCTGCCTGTTCACCATTGACCGGGCGAAATTACTGGAAACGATCAACGCGGTCAATGCCTATCGTGCGGAGGAAGGCCTGGCTGCTTTCAGCGTAAATCCAAAACTTGCCCAGGCGGCGCAGAGGCATGCCTCTGATATGGCTTGTAATAACGTCACTACGCATACCGGCTCCGATGACTCCACCCCGCACTCGCGCGTCGCAGCGACCGGTTATATTGCCTCCTCTGTTTCCGAGAATGTCTATGGCAGCAACCCTCCGTTCACCGGACAGGGTGTGGTCAACTTTTGGGTCACGGATACGGCCGATGCAAATAATAACCAGAACCTGTTGAGCACCACCTTCACTCAAATCGGTGTGGGCTATGCATCCTTCGAGGCTTCAGGCTACTACGTAATGGTCTTTGCAAGACCATAAGCTTTCAGTTCCCTGGGGAGCCGGCGCGAGGGAATCGCGCCGGCTCTCTTATTTTCAAGTAAAATTACGCCCCGCTCTAAAGGCTTAACATCACTTAATTTGTTCAAAGTAGAATCTCGATATGAAGAAAATCCGGATATTGATCCTCGTTGTCACC
>Ga0105104_10000692_pt1 | contig 26036 bp, 22 predicted proteins | sample PPLLaktember2015_3_FD_87034 | JGI IMG/M metagenome (GOLD analysis project Ga0105104, IMG submission 87034) | Freshwater sediment microbial communities from Prairie Pothole Lake near Jamestown, North Dakota, USA - PPLs Lake P7 Core (6) Depth... | ecosystem: Environmental > Aquatic > Freshwater >...
GCAGGCCCTCAACGTAAGGCCAAGGCAGGAGCGAGCGGCGTTGTCCGGGCATCTGATCGGGGGCGTGCAGCGTCGTGAACTCAACGTATTTTGCCTTGGAACTCGGTTCAAGCCGCTTGATCAGCTCTCCTAGCGGAAAGCCAAGCCACGGTATGACCATGGACCACGCCTCCACACATCGGAGGCGGTAGATTCGATCCTCGAGCTGAAGAGGTTTGACGAGGTCTTCCAGGTTGTAGGTTGCGGGCCGCTTCACCTCTCCCTCGACTTTGACCGACCAGGGCTTCACTCGCAAAGTGTGAGCGTTCTTGGACGGATCGTCCTTGTCAGGGCCAAATTCCTGGAAGTTGTTGTACGTCGTTACATCTTCGTACGGGGTCAGATCCTCGTCGGTGTCGTAAGGGCTTTTGGACTTCGGCTTCCAATCTTCGGCCTGCGTGTTGCTCGCAAGGCTCGAAAAAACCAGTGCTCCGGAAGAGGCGGCCTGGATGAACCGGCGTCGGTTAAGATACAGCTTTTCATCGGTAATTTCCGAGGAACGGATATCAGTCGCTCGGCGGATCAGCACAGCGTACCTCGCCTTTTCACAGGAAAGTCAAATGGTTGCCCCATAGTATACACGAGTGAAAAGGAGGCAGGAGGGTTGGCATCACATCAGGACGCCGCTATTCGGTAGTCAGACACCCACGTCTTGACCATGTCCAACTCCTGCTCGGGGAGCAGCTGAGCCTGTACCAGGACTTCGTAGCACCGGATGAGGTTCTCGGCCACCGCGTCTTCCCCGGCCTCCAATCGGGCCTTCTCGAGCAGTTGGCCGATTCGTGCGTTGTTCAGGTATCCTGGCACTTCATCCTGGAAGTCCCGCATCAGGTTATGAACATTCCTGTCCTGAAACATCAGAGGGGAATGGAAAAGAAGGCCGTGCCCGATCTTCCAGAGGCAACGCTGAGCGACGAAGCTGCGCCAGATGTCGGTCATGCGAAAGGATGCGAAGCAAGGCAGATAGAGGAGCGGATAGGCGGGAGGCCACCACCACGTCGACTGGCTGTTGAACGGACACCATGTCCCGGGGGCCAGGACGACGTCGGGCCGGACGGCGAACTGCACTTCCCGGTCGAGCAAAAGCCGCCAGACTGCATCGACATCAGGGGAGCCGTTGACCAATCCTTGTTGAATGGGGGCACGGACAGAAGCGATTCTTGCAGGCGAAAGGGGAAGCGGGCCGCCGCGCACCTGATCCAGCGGCAGGCCCCGGGGCCATAGTAACTCCGCCGAGAAGAGGCGGTACACATTGAACCATCCGGGCTGATTCCAGGTCTCAGCCTGCTGTTCGTAGCTCCTGGGAATCCAGTTTTCCAGCGGAGCATTGTCGTCATCCGTCTCAAAGATACACGCCGCCCGGTGGCTGATCGCCTGAAGATAGCCGAGGTTTTTGCGCGCATAGTGGCCCGTCGGCAGCCTGGCAGCCAACTGACCGGGCATCGCCAGCTGGTCAGCCAGAGAGAAAAAAAGCGTTCGCGGAAGGTCGAAGCTCTTGGGGCCCTTTTTATCGCCAATCACAATGAGTTGCCCGCCGCACGCGTCGAGCTTTTGCGTAAGGCGGCGCATGGCTTCGTTGGGAGGCTGAATCGTCGTGAGAACCGCGAAGAACGAATCGGGCAAGGGGCTATCCTTTCGGGTCTGAGCCTTTGGCACGGTAGAGCTTCCAGAGGATGCGGAACGACTCGGTGATCTGCGACTGTCCTACGGTCTTGCTTGGACACGAATAGTTGATTGGCACCTCCTGCCAGGCCCAATCGCGGAGTGAATAACGAATCTCGGTCTGAAAGAAATGGCCACGGCTCTCGACGCCGCTGCGTAGTACGTGTTCCATCGCGTTGCGGCTAAAGCACTCGAACCCGCTGGTCATGTCGTGCATCCGGGTGCCTAGGAGAAGGTTCGTGACGACCGTCCCACCCTTGCTCAGCAAGTAACGCGACCAGCGCCCGGAATAAGAACCGCCGGGGGCAAAACGGCTGCCGGCAGCGAAGTCCACTCCACTTTCCATGGCAGCAATAAATCGCGGGATCAGTTCCGGAGGATGGCTAAGTCCCCCGTCCATCTCGAGAATCCACTGACAGCCCGCTTCGAACGCCTCACGATACCCGCGAAAGTAGGCGTCGACAACCGACCGGTTCTCTGGCGCCCAAACCAGTCGGACCCTGGGGTCGTCGGCGCCTCGGCTGGTCACGTGTTCCCGGGTGCGATCCCGGCTGGCATTATCGAGGATGCAGAAAACAAGGTCACTCGGGCCAAGCTGCCGAAGAACGCGATCGAGGAGTTGATCGACCGTTGCCTCCTCGTTGGCCAGCGGCGTGACGATCCCCAATCGGGGTTTCTTGTCGGTTAGTGGGTTCAACAAGGCCCCTATCCTAGAGAATCGACAGGCAGGTTGGCAAGTTGAAGGACCGTCTGGTAGTAAGTCAGTTTGGAACTGGAGTCGCAGTTCCAAACTGACTTACTACCGGCTCGTCCATCGCTGCTACTTAATCCACACGGTCTGTATGTTCACGAATTCCCGGATACCAAACTCCGAAAGCTCGCGCCCGTAGCCTGATTCCTTGACACCACCGAACGGCAGGCGGGGATCGGAGGCGACCATTCCGTTAATGAAAACCTGTCCCGCTTCGATCTCACGGGCCAGCCTACGGGCTTTATCCAAATCCCTGGTCCAGAGGCTTGAGCCGAGCCCAAACGGCGAGTTGTTTGCCAAGGCGATCGCTTCCTCGTCGTCGCGCACGCGCATCAGCGCCGCCACTGGACCGAACACCTCCTCGCATCCCGCAGGCAGGGTCGGAGTGACATCGGTGAGGACGGTCGGTTTGTAGAAGTAGCCCTTGCCTGGCAGCCTTTGCCCGCCCACTAGAACCTGCGCGCCAAGCGCGACCGATTCTTCCACCTGTTTTTCGATTCCCTCGCGGAGATCTTTGCGGGCGAGCGGGCCGATCTGAGTCTCGCGTTCCATCGGCTGGCCAGTCTTCAAAGCCGCAACGGCCTCGGCAAAACGGTCTGCAAAAGTCGAGAAGATCTTTTCAACGACGATGAAGCGCTTTGCCGCGATACAGCTCTGGCCGGTGTTTTGGAAGCGGGATTTGACGCCGGTGGTGACTGCCGACTCCAGGTCGGCATCCTCGAGAATGATGAATGGGTCCGACCCGCCCAATTCAAGGACTGTCTTCTTGATGGCTGCTCCGGCGGCCGCGGCCGCCTGACTGCCGGCCAGGTTGCTCCCTGTGAGGGTGACGGCCGCAATTCGGCGGTCGCCAATCAAACGCGACGCGGCCGAACCGGGGACTAGAATCGATTGGAAGACGCCCTCAGGGAAACCCGCTTCTTGAAATGTCTCGGCGATACTCTGACTGCAGCCGGGAACATTTGAAGCGTGCTTTAGAATCACGGTGTTGCCCGCAACTACGGCGGGAGCTGCGAAGCGGAAGACCTGCCAGAAAGGGAAGTTCCAGGGCATGATCGCGAGGATCGGTCCGAGCGGTAGGAACTGAACATAGCTTTCCGAGGCAGCCGAGGGCGCAGGCTTATTAGCGAGCAAGTCGGCACCGATCTCAGCGTACGTTTCGCAGTTCCAGGCGCATTTCTCGATCTCCGCTTCAGCCTCGGCAATGGGCTTTCCCATTTCCGAAGTAATTACTTTGGAAAGCTCGGTTTTCCTCTCTCTGAGGACGGTGGCGAGACGGCGCGTGCACTTCTGCCGTTCCTGAACCGGCGTCCGCCGCCAACTTCGGAAAGCGGTGTCTGCCCGCTCCAGTGCGCGGTCGATCTCGGATTCGTCCGCCAGCTGATAGGCGGTAATCACCTCTTCGGTGGCGGGGTTAATTGACTGGATGGTTTTGCTCATCTTGCCCCATGATAGCAATGGCCGGCATTCAACTGAACAACGAAGCATCATCGGGGATTAAGGCAACCGCGTTGATCTGAAAGGAGTTCGCCCGTACACTGACTCAATGGACGGAGCCGGCCCTACCTCTTCAGACTTTCGACGCACCATGAGTCACTTCGCCACCGGAATCACGGTTGTGACGAGCGTGACGACTGACGGGCAGATTTACGGGATCACCGTTAACTCGTTTGCCTCCGTATCGCTTGAGCCGTTGCTGGTTCTTATTTGCCTCGACAACCGGCTCGCAGGGATCGACTCTTTCCAAAAGGGGAAGTTATTTGGGGTGAGTATCCTGGCCGATGATCAGGAGAGCGTCTCCCGTTATTTCGCACAACGAGGACTGGACCGCTCGCAGGCCACCTACTTTGAAGGTCGTGCAGGAGTGCCGCTCGTAGCCGGGGCGTTGGCCACATTAGAATGTGAGATCGTGAGAGCGTTCCCGGGCGGGGATCATACGATTTTCCTGGGCCAGGTCAAGGCGTGCGAAATGCGTCCTGAAGCGGAAAGGAAGGGGGCGTTGGTCTACTTTAAGAGCAGGTATTTGCGGCTGGGAACCAGCACGGACTGAGTTTTTCGTTACCCGGTCCGTGTTGGTCCGTGTCAGTCCGTGCTAGTCCGTCCTTGCTTCCAACTCAACTTCCTCCCCGTACTCCGGTATTACACAGTCCCAGCCAAGCCGGTCGTGAATGCGGCGCTGCAGCGCTTCGCAAGCGGACTCTTCCCCGTGGACCAGGAAAGTCCGGCATGGGGGCTTCTTGAGTCCGGACAGCCAGCATAGGATTTCCTCATAATCGGCGTGAGCGGAGAGCTCCTGCATGTGGACGACCTCGGCATTAATCGGGACGAGCACCCCGTGGATCTTCACTTCCTTGGCGCCTTCGACAATCATCCGGCCCCTTGTTCCGGCCGCCTGGTAACCGACAAACAGGACTGTATTGCGGGGATCAGGCAATCGGGCCGCCAGATGATGCAACACCCGGCCGCCGGTCGCCATTCCAGCGCTCGAGAGGATAACGGCTGGCCCGCGATCGCGAATCGCCCGCCTCGATTCGTTCTGGGTGCGCGTCACCGTGACCATTTTCCTGAGGTTGTCGAAGCCCCGCGCCATGCGCGATCTCATCTCTTCGTCGTGTTCCTCGGTATGCGCGAGGTATTCGGCGCTTGCGCTGATCGCCATCGGGCTGTCGAGGAAAATTGGAACCGCCGGTATCTGCTTTTCTTCGCGCAACTCGGTGAGGAGATAGAGGAGCTCCTGCATGCGCCCGACCGCGAAGGATGGTACGACTATCGTACCTCCCCTTGCCACCGTCCGGTTGACGACTTCGCGCAAACTGGCTTTGGCGTCCTCGGGCGGATGCAAGCGGTCGCCGTACGTGGATTCGAGCACCAGGTAGTCAGCCTCAAACGGAGGTGCGGGGTCATTGATGATGGGCCTCGACGAACGACCGAGGTCCCCACTGAAAACGACCCGGGTGCCTTCGCCATTAGCGCCCAGGGTCACCTGGACAAACGCCGAGCCCAGGATATGACCGGACTGGCCCAAGCAGGCCGTGATCTTCGGCGCCACCTTGGAAGGTTCGTTAAAAGGGAGCGGCCGGAGAGCCCGCAGACTGGCCCTGGCCTCCGACTCCGTGAAGAGCGGCAGCGCCGGGCTGTGCTTGGAGAACCCCTTCTTATTCGCGTAGCGGGCATCCTCTTCCTGCAACCGGCCGGTGTCAGGAAGCAGGATCCGACAAAGGCCGATGGTCGACCTGCTCGCGTAGACCGGGCCTTTGAAACCGTCCTTAATCAGCCGGGGAAGGTATCCGGTGTGGTCGATGTGCGCATGCGTGAGAAGAACCGCCTGCAGAGCCCGGAGATCGATCGGCAAAGTCTCCCAGTTCTTGAGCCGGAGCTCTTTAAGACCCTGAAACAACCCGCAGTCAATCATAACCTGCGATCGGCCGGCGGTGACCAGGTGCTTCGATCCCGTGACCGTCTGCGTGGCGCCAAGAAAGCGAATACTGTTCATTCGTACCTCGGCCAGATTGTAGTCGATGCCATGCGGATGCGCCAGCAAGGTTTAGTATCACAGAGCCGCGAGCGCAGCGTTTTTTGCGGAGCGACCCGGCCGTTGCCTCTGAAGCTCCGCTGATTGATTTCCTGCCGAGATTCTGGTATTTACCTCCAACCGTCATTCATCATACAAAGACGGTGGCGAGAGGCTCCATGAAGAATATCGGAAAGAATGCCGGGGATTGTTTTCATCCTGCGGCGGCACTCGACTACCTGCCGCCGGATCATCTGCAGGCATTGCAGCTGAAACGTCTGCAGACGGTTGTTCGGCGGGCTTATGATTGTGTCCGCCTCACACGGGTCAGGATGGATGCCAAGGGTTTGCACCCAGAGGATATTCGGTCGCTAGACGACATCCGTCAGCTTCCCTTTACTGTGAAGACTGACCTTCGCGACACCTACCCTTTTGGAATGTTCGCGAGTCCCATGGAGGAAGTGGTCAGGCTGCATTCCTCTAGCGGGACCACCGGAAAGCCGATTGTGGTCGCATATACCCACGAGGACCTCGAAGTCTGGTCGAGCGTGATGGTCCGCAGTTTCGTTGCCTGCGGAGTCAGCCGCCACGACATCATTCAGAACGCCTACGGTTATGGCCTCTTCACCGGAGGCCTTGGGGCTCATTACGGCGCCGAAGCCCTTGGCGCTACCGTCATTCCGATCTCGGGCGGAAACACCGATCGCCAGATCATGGTGATGAAAGACTTCGGAGTGACCGTAGTTTGTTGTACTCCGAGCTACTTCGTGCATATGATCGAGCGGGCTCGGGAGTTGGGCGAGGATATTCGCCGTTTCCCGCTCCGCGTCGGCGTTTTTGGCGCTGAGCCGTGGTCGGAGGCCATGCGCAAGCACATCCAGGAGGAATCGGGTATCAGGGCACAGGATATCTACGGCCTGTCGGAGATCATGGGCCCCGGAGTCGGGATTGAGTGCGATTGCCAGAGCGGCCTGCACATTTTCGAGGATCATTTCTATCCGGAGATCATCGACCCCGAGACGGGCGCGCCGTGCCCGGACGGACGGGAAGGCGAGCTTGTCCTGACAACTTTGAGCAAAAAGGCGATACCAATGCTGCGTTACCGCACGCGCGACATCACGGCCATCGTTCCGGAATCCTGTCCCTGCGGGAGGACCATACGGCGCATCCACAGAATATGCCGACGCAGCGACGACATGTTTATCATTCGGGGCGTTAACGTCTTCCCCTCCCAAATCGAAGCGGCGCTGCTGGCGGTGGAGGGAACTGTCCCTCATTATCTGATTGTCCTCACCCGGCAAAAAGGCCTGGATCAAATGGAGATCCAGGTGGAAGTGACACCCGCGGTTTTCAGCGACACCGTAGGAGCGTTGGAGAACCTGCAAGCGCGGCTTGCGAAATCCGTGGAGAATATTGTGGGCATAACCGTGAACGTTCGACTGGTTGAGCCACACACCATTGAGCGCAGCATGGGGAAGGCCAAGCGAGTCATCGATCAAAGAAACGTCAATGCCTGATCTGACCGGGAGGGACCATTCATGAAACTGCATCAACTGTCGGTGTTCCTCGAGAACAAGCGGGGCCAACTCAGCGTTCCGTTGAACCTCCTGGCGGTAGCGGGGATCGACATTCGCACCCTGTCTCTGGCTGATACTCAACAATTCGGAATACTCAGACTGATCGTCAGCGACTGGCAGAAGGCCAAAGAAGTCCTCGAAGCACAACACTGCGTGGTCAACGTGACGCAAGTGGTGGCCATCGAGGTACCCGACCGACCAGGCGGGCTCGCAGACGTCATGAAGGTCATCGACCGTGCGGCAGTCGATATCGAATACATGTACGCGTTCACTTTTCAAAGTGGGAGCGCCGCCCTGATTTTCCGTTTCAATCAGCCTGACGCTGCGATCGAACAGCTTCAGGCGGAGGGCGTCAACGTCGTCGCAAGTGACGAATTCCAACAACGATTCCCGGACTAGATCGAACAGTAGAAGTCAGAAGTCAGGAGTCAGAAGTCAGAATAAACACAGAGCCAGTCGGAAAGCGTCGGCCCTCAATTTAATCCGGCTTTTCACTCCGGCCTTCTATTCTGACTCCTGACTCCTGACTTCTGACTTCTTCGGTGAACCTATGACTATCGCCAAAACGATCGCCGACCAGCTCGAGCATGCATCCTGGATCAGGCGGATGTTCGAGGAAGGCGCCAAGCTTAGACGCGAGCGCGGCGCCGAGAACGTCTTCGACTTTACCCTTGGAAATCCCGATCTCGAGCCTCCGCCCGCAGTCATCGGCTCGGCCATCGCCTGTCTACAGGAGGGACGGGCCGGAAGCCATGCTTATATGCCTAATACCGGCTTCCCCGAGGTGCGGCGGAAGATCGCCGAGAAGCTGTCGGCAGCGACGCACCTGAAGTACACCGAACAACACGTCATCATGACAGTAGGTGCGGCCGGGGGCCTCAATACCGTCCTGAAGGCGATTCTTGATCCGGGAGACGAAGTCATTGTCCTCGCCCCCTATTTCGTTGAATACGGGTTCTACATCACGAACCACGGCGGCAAAGTAGTCATTGCGAATACGAGCCCGGAGTTTCTCCCCGACATTCCGGCTATTCGGCGAGCCATCACGGAGCGCACCCGGGCCATCATCATCAATTCCCCGAACAATCCCACCGGCGTCGTCTACCCGCCTCGAGTGCTCGAGGAATTCGAGGATCTGCTGCGCAGTCTCGATCAAGAGGTGCTGCTCCTGAGCGACGAACCTTACAAGGCCCTGGCGTTCAGCGGAGTGCGTCCCCCGGAGGTCGCCACCTTTGTCAGCCAATCCATTCAGATCTACTCTTGGTCAAAGGCCCTTGCCATACCCGGTGAACGGATTGGCTACATCGCCATATCTCCCCGGGTGACTGGTGCCGACCGCCTGTTCGACGCCTGCTCGTTTACCCATCGAATCCTCGGATTCGTAAACGCCCCTGCTCTCTGGCAATGGGTCGTGGCCGAATGCTGGGACCAAACCGTGGATGCCACCATCTACGAGGAGAAGTGCGATCTTCTCTGGGAAGCGCTCCGGCGTATCGGATACGAGGTGGTTCGGCCGGGCGGAGCTTTTTATCTTTTTCCGAAGTCACCGATTCCCGATGACGTCGCTTTCATTCAGATCCTGAAAGACGAGGGGATACTGGCCGTACCCGGAAGCGGGTTCGGCTCGCCGGGACACTTCCGTATCTCTCTGACCGTCCCGATGCAGACGATCGAACGCGCCATTACCGGTTTTCAGCACGCCTACCGCCGGGCGAAAAGCGGCTGACGGCTGACTGCTGACGACTGACAACTGACGGCTGTTGGCTGCCAGCTTCTCGACTGATTTGTGTTATGGGTACCGCCTTTGTCAGCCGTCAGCTGTCAGCCGTCAGTCTCCGTTCGGCCGACAAATCCTGTTTTCAGTAGATTTTCGCTATAATCGCCTCACAGAAACTGGGGGACGTATGACCAAGCTCGGGGTGAATATCGACCATGTTGCAACCATTCGCGAGGCACGGCGCGCTCCGGAACCCGACCCAATCGCTGCCGCAGTTCTGGCAGAAATCGCCGGCGCCCACGGCATCACCGTTCATCTCCGTGGCGACCGCCGCCATATCAAGGATCGCGATGTCCGGCTGCTGCGGCAGATCGTCACGACACGCCTTAACGTCGAGATGGCTGCAACCACCGAAATGGTGACGATCGCGCTGGACATCCGCCCCGATCAGGTGACATTGGTCCCTGAGAACCCAAGTGAGATCACAACACAAGGCGGGCTCGACGTCGCCGGCCACCTTCCTGGTCTCACAAAAAGCGTTCGACAACTGGCTGAGGCGCACATCGAAGTTTCCCTATTCGTGGACCCCGTCCGCGACGTCATCGAAAAATCGGCAGAAAGCGGCGCGCGCCTGATCGAGCTGAATACCGCTGCCTACTCGGAAGCCGTCCCGAAGGGACTCAATGAAGCGCTGCCGGGATTCGAGAGGGAGATTGAAAAGCTCCGAGCCTGTGCGGAATTCGCCGATTCCCTGGGGCTCCGGGTGCTCGCCGGACACGGTCTGACGTATCGCAATGTTCGCCCCGTCTCGGATGTGCCACAGATTATCGAACTCAACATTGGCCACAACATCGTTGCCCGAGCCGTGCTGGTCGGGCTGGAAAAAGCTGTGCGGGAGATGCTGGCCGCGATGAATGAGTAAACTTAGACGAGCACGGACCCGCACGGACGAGCACGGACGGACACGGACATAGACGTTCATCTTCGTCCGTGTCCGTCCGTGTTTGTCCGTGCTTGTCCGTGTAACCTATGCCCGGAACTCTTTACGTGGTCGCAACCCCCATCGGAAATCTCGAAGACCTGACCGAGCGCGCCAGCCGGATACTGCGGGAAGTAAACCTGGTGGCTTGCGAGGACACGCGCCACACTCGCAAGCTGCTCAACCACGTCGGTAGCACGGTTCCGGCGATCAGCTATCACGAACACAACGAGACCACCCGGGCGCCGGAGATCCTGAAACGCCTGCTCGCCGGTGAGGGAGTGGCGCTTGTTTCCGATGCCGGCACTCCGCTGGTCTCCGACCCGGGCTACCGCCTGGTCGCACTGTGCCGAAAAGAGGGAGTGGCGGTGGTCCCGGTCCCCGGGCCGTCGGCCGTGACAGCCGCTCTCTCAGTTTCGGGCCTGCCGACCGACCGCTTCCTGTTTCTCGGCTTTCCGCCCAAAAAGGCTGCGGCATTGCGCGACCAGTTGCTGGAGGTCGCAACGCTGCCTGCAACGCTCGTTTTCTACGTCGGACCCCACGATATCATCTCGGTGCTGCGCGCCGTCATCGAACACCTCGGCAGCCGCCGGATATTCCTCGTGCGCGAGATGACGAAGGTCTTTGAAACCGTTTATTGGGGGCAGGCTGAAGCGGTCATGGAGCAGGCCGAGAGTGAACCGCCCAAGGGAGAATACACGCTGGTGATCGAAGCCGGAGAGCCCCAAGCCGTGTCGACTGCGAGCCGGATAGATGTGGTCGCTTACGTTCACGGACTCATGCAGGCAAGAGGGCTGAGCCAGCGGGACGCGATCCGCGCAGCCTCCGAGGATCTCGACCTCCCCAAGCGTGAAGTCTATTCTCTATTCAACAAGAACCAGACCCCTTAGACCCTGATATTTACTGGCACGCTTTCCAGTCGGTTCTTGTAATATACGGAGATACTGCATAATATTTTGAAAGTCGAGCTGACAATACGCTTGACACGCTGGACACTAACTGCATAAATGTAGTGTTTATGCAACCGGTGTGTGACTGCGATTTCATAATGATCGGCCGACTGCGAGGTGGTGCGGCGGTGGACCGGCGCCCTTTTGACGCCGTCTGGAAGCCCCGCGCCGGCTTGCGCCATCCCGGCCGATTCCGTCGCAGCACTCCGTACGCGTAGGAATCTCCCCCCTTCACTCGATCCCAGGACAAAAACAGGAGATAAAGAGAGCTTCAGAAAATGAAAGAACAGGCACTTTTTTTCAAGAAGACCGCAGCCCCGGAAGAAGCCCAAAGGGCCTATGCTCCCGACGTGTACGCTTCTTCCGTAGCCAGAATGGAACTCCAGGCCCCGCTCTCCGTTGTACCCGGCGGGGAGTGTGACGAAGGAGACGTGGTCCTGGTCCGCGTCACCGAAGTGAACACTGCATATCCGACGGTCGAGACGACGGAAGTGAAGGAGGTTGTGCTGGAAAGAGGCAATCTCCTGGTCGGTGTGCTGGGTAATCGCAAAGCCCTGCGCGGTTTTTCCGGCCGGCCACCCCTTTATCTTCGGCCCGGATCTTCGCTGCATCTCCTGAACAAGGGAGGCGTGATCGGGGAGTGCACGGCTTTTAACCGTGATCTCGGCTGGCCGGCCCGCGTCGAGTACATAGGCACGGTCGCGATCGACGGGCGGCCCCTAAACCTGAAGCACCGCGCCCTGTCTTTGATTGAATCGCCTCTGCCGTCGGTCCCGGTGATTCTGGTGATGGGCACGTGCATGAACGCCGGGAAGACCACTGTCTGCAAGCAGATTCTGCGGCTTTTCTCGGAAAAAGGCTTTACCGTCCACGGGGGCAAGGTGGCGGGCGTGGCTTGTCTGCAAGACACGCAGGGTATGAGACAAGCCGGCGCGAAGAAGGTCCTGAGCTTTATGGACTTCGGACTCCCCTCGACCACGGAGGTGGAGAGCCTGGTCCCCGTGGCCCGTTCCCTGGTCCACTATCTGGCGGAAGGGAAGCCGGATTTCATCCTGCTCGAGATGGGGGACGGCATTCTGGGCGGCTACCAGGTGGCCTCCGTTTTTGAGAATACGGAGTTCATGGAGACTTCTCTGTGCTCAATACTGTGCGCCAACGACTTGATGGGCGTCTGGGGGGCCGTGCAGTGGATGAATCAACACAGCTCAGTTCCGCACGCGCGGCGTCCTGCGCTGGTATCGGGGCCCGTGACCGACAGCGGGGAAGGCATCCGGTACATTGAAGACCACTTCGGGATCACCGCAGCCAACGCTTTTGACAGCGCCGGGAAAATGTGCACCTTCCTCCTGGAGTCATTGATGCCATGGTTAAAGTCGGCATAGCCGGGGGGTCGGGCTATGGCGGCGCAGAACTGATCCACATCCTGCTCAGGCATCCCCAAGTCGAAATCGCCTGGCTGTCGTCGCAGCAGCATGTGAACAAGAGTGTCGCCGAGGTCTATCCCCACCTGCGAGGCTTTCTCGACCTGAAATTCTCGTCGGTCCAGGACCTGCCTGCCGCGGACCTCGACCTGCTCTTCCTCGCGCTGCCCCACGGGCACGCGATGAAGATGGTTTCGGGCTTGCCGAAAGGACTCGCGATCATTGATCTGAGCGGAGACTTCCGCATTGAGGACCCGGCCGTTTTCGAGGAGTATTACGGAATCCCGCTGGAAGCGCCGGAAATCCAGAAGTGCTTTATCTACGGGCTGCCCGAGATCAACCGCGAAAAAATCCGGGGCGCGCGGCGCGTTTCCAACCCCGGCTGTTTCGCCACGGCGACGATACTGGCGCTGTACCCCCTCGCCCGAGAGGGCTGGGTGAAAGGACCCATCTTTGTCGATTCCAAGACCGGTTCCTCGGGCGCGGGCAACTCCCCAACCGCCGGAACGCATCATCCCCGCCGTACGAACAGCCTGTTCCCCTATAAGCCGTTTCGTCATCAGCATTTGCCTGAGATCGTCCAGGTGCTCGCGGGATCCAATCCGCTGATTTTTCAGACCTATTCTGCGCCTTTCGTGCGAGGGATCTTCGCGAGCCATTACATGGAGTTGCATCGGCCCGCAACCGCTGAGGAAGTCCGTGCGCTATTCATGGATTATTACGGCGCCGAGCGATTTATCCGCTGGGTAGCCGACAAACCGGATGTAAACTACGTGCGGCATTCTAATTACACGGACATCGGAGCCGCCAGCGACGGGCCTCATCTGATTGTCTGGTCGGTGCTCGACAACCTCCAGAAGGGCGCTGCGGGCCAGGCGGTTCAGAACATGAATCTCATGCTCGGCTTCCCGGAGGAGACCGCACTCAACCTGGCGCCGGTGCATCCGTAAGGAAATTTATTGACGCGAGCGGAGGACGCGTTACAGAGCCGCGCACGCAGTGGAGGGTTGCGGAGCGCTTTCTGCGAAGCAGCCTGGAGCGGAGTAAGCGGGACCACCCAACGTGCTCCGGGGCCCGTTGGGTGGTCCCGCTTACTTCGCTCCAGGCTGCTTCGCAGAAAGCGCTCCGCAACCCTCCGCTGCGTGCGCGGCTCTGTAACGCGTTTTGTCCTCCGCTATTGATACGACCACGAGGAAGACATGCAGGAAACCCCGACCAATACCAACACCGTCGCCGATGAAGATCGTTACCAGCTGAAGACGTATGCCAAGTGGCCCATATCGCTGGAGCGGGGAGAAGGGTGCTACGTCTACGACTCGGACGGGAAACGGTATCTCGACCTCTACGGGGGTCATGCGGTGGTTGCCACGGGACATTGCCATCCAAAAATCGTCCGCGCGATCCAGGAACAGGCGGCTCAATTCATTTTCTACTCCAATGTCGTCTACAACGGCGTCCGCGCGCGTGCCGTCCGCAAGCTGGTCGAGGCCGCCGGTCCCCCGTACTACCAGGCCTTTCTTGCGAACTCGGGAAGCGAGGCGAACGAGAATGCGATCAAGCTTGCCCGGGCCCTGACCGGGCGAACCGAAGTGATTTCGCTTGAGGGTTCATTTCACGGGAGGACTTACGGCAGCCTCTCGGCCACCGGGATCGCTAAGTATTCTGCGTATCTGAACACGCCGGTGCCGGCTCACCGTATTGTCCCGGCTCGGGACGCAGCCGGAGCGGTCTCCGACAAGACGGCGGCTCTGCTTGTAGAGCCCATTCAGAGCCTGGGCGGCATTACCGTGATTCCGGGCGAACTGCTCGCCGGGATGAGACAGGCGTGCAGCAATCACGACGCCTTGTTGATCTTTGACGAGGTGCAGGTCGGAATTGGAAGAACGGGGCAATTCCTCTATTCCGGGATCAACGACGTCTATCCTGACCTGGTCACTCTGGCAAAGGGAATTGCGTCGGGTTTTCCCGCCAGTGCCCTCCTTTTGACCGAGGCGGTCGCACGACAAGTGAAAAGCGGCGACCTGGGTACGACATTTGGCGGCGGCCCGCTTGCCTGCGCCTGTATAGAAGCCACCCTCGATGTCATCCAGGAAGAAGACATCCTGGGCAACGTCCGCCGAGTATCGAGTCACGCGCACAACGAGCTTTCCCGATTGCCCATTGTCGAGGAAGTCCGAGGCGCGGGGTTGCTGCTAGGCCTCCGCTTTGCTGGTCCCTGGGCCAGCGCGAAGAGCGTCCAGCGGGAGCTCCAGGCAAAGGGGATACTGACCGGGACGTCGGACGACCCCTCGATTCTGCGTCTCATGCCGCCGCTGATTATCACTGAAGCACAAATCGATTCATTCATCACCACCCTCGCCTCTCTATGAAACTGGTCGTTAAGCTGAGCGGGAAGGTCCTGGAAGATCGGGCGCTGCGGCTGAGTATAGCTCACCAGGTCGCTCTGCTCTGGACGGGAGGCCACCGTCTCCTGGTTGTGCACGGGGCTGGCAAACAGTTGACCGACCTCTCCAGGCAGTTGGGAATACCCGTGATTCAGCACCAGGGGCGGCGTGTGACGGATGACCGGACGCTCGATGCGGCAAAAATGGTGTTCTCAGCCGTCAACCGTGACCTTGTCGCTCTGCTCGTCAGCCAGGGAACCCCGGCGTTGGGGATCACAGCGTACGATGCACTGCTCTCGAAGAGCATCAGACGGCCGCCGCTACGAGTAGCGGACGCTGAGGGCGTTGTGCGTGAGGTCGACTTCGGGTTCGTGGGGGAAATCAGCGAAGTGAACCGGGAGGCTTTGCGGCGACTGGTAGAGGCGCCCTATCTTCCTGTGATTTGCAGCCTGTGCGCGGAAGAATCCGGCCAGGTGCTGAACATCAACGCGGACACGGTAGCGACCGAATTCGCCATTGGACTGGGCGCGGACCGGTTGGTCTCTGTCTCGGACGTCGCCGGCATTTACCTGGATCCGAAGGATCCGACCACTCTCATCTCTCGTCTGAGCGCGGCGGAGGCCCGAGAGTATCTCCAGCAAGGTCGTTTTACGGAGGGGATGATCCCGAAAGTTGAAACCGCGTTGAAAGCCGTGGAACACGGGGTGACGGCCGTCCAGATTGTGAGCGGAATCGAGCGGGACGCGCTCGTGCAGGCCATTGAGAAGGATGCGGGAACGCTGCTGACGGCGCAGTAATCTCGAGTCGCCTTACAGAGCCGCGCACGCAGTGGAGGGCTGCGGAGCGTTTTCCAGCGGAGCAGCCTGGAGCGGAGTAAGCGGGACCACCCATCGAACCTTCGAGGCGCGATGGGTGGTCCGCTTACTCCGCTCCAGGCCGCTGCGCTGGAAAACGCTCCGCAGCCGCCACTGCGAGGCTGTTGAAAAAGGTCGAGAAAACCGATTACGAGCACGAGCACGAGCACGAAAAGCCAAGGCCGTCTAATTGATTGCACTCGTTTCACTTGCCGACTTAGCCTTTCGTGCTCGTGCTCGTGCTCGTAATCGGCTTTTTCCGCCCCTTTTTCAACGCCCTCCATGGGCGCGGCTCTGTAACCGCGACTTGGGCCACCCCTACTTCGGCAAAATCGGCCTCTTCAGGCCCAACTCCTGCTCCAGCGCATGGGCAACTCGTAGAAGCAGGCCTTCCTGGAAGTGGGGGCCGAGGATCTGGAGTCCGACCGGCAGATTCTCTTCGGTAATCGCACACGGCATTGACAGAGCCGGTATTCCCGCCAGATTCGCGGTTACGGTATAGACGTCGGACAGGTACATCTGCAAAGGATCACCGGTCTTTTCACCCAGCTTGAAGGGCAGAGACGGCGTAGTGGGGCCTACTAGGACGTCGACCTCCTGGAAAGCCTTCGCATAGTCCTCGGCAATGAGGGTTCTCACCTTGCTCGCCTTGAGGAAATACGCATCGTAGTAGCCGGAGCTGAGCACGTACGTGCCGATCATGATGCGCCGCTTGACCTCGGGGCCGAAACCCTCGCTGCGCGAGCGCTTGTACATGTCCTCGAGGTCCTTAGGATTCGGGCTCCTGTAGCCGTACTTGACGGCGTCATAGCGGGCCAGATTCGAGCTGGCTTCGGCGGGTGCCACAACGTAGTACGTGCTGATGGCGTATTCGGTGTTCGGCAACGAAACTTCGACAACGGAGCAGCCAAGCTTCTCGAGCCGAGAGACGGCAGCTCGCACCGAGGACTCGACCGTCCGGTCAAGGCCTGAGCCAAACCATTCTTTCGGTATCCCCAGCCGGAGCCCTTTGACATCCCGCCCGATCTCAACGAGGTAATTGTCGACCGCCCGCGATGCCGAGGTGGAATCACTCGCATCGTGCCCGGCAATCGCCTGAAGGACCATGGCAGCGTCCGCAGTCGTACCCGCCAGCGGCCCGATCTGATCCAGGGATGAGGCGAACGCGATAAGCCCGTACCGTGAAACTCGGCCGTAGGTCGGCTTCAGTCCGACGACGCCGCAAAATGCGGCCGGCTGGCGGATTGAGCCCCCGGTGTCGCTTCCAAGAGCCGCCGCCACCTCGGCAGCCGCGACCGCTGCGGCCGACCCGCCGCTGGATCCTCCCGGCACCCGACCCAAGTCCCAGGGATTTCGAGTGGCGAACCAGGCGGAATTCTCGGTGCTCGATCCCATGGCGAACTCGTCGCAGTTGGTCTTCCCGAGGATCAACGCACCCGAGCTCCGCAGCCGCTGCGCGACGGTCGCGCTGTAGGGCGGCATGTAATTCTCCAGAATTCGTGAGCCCGCTGTGGTCCGCGTTCCCTGAGTGACGATATTATCCTTGAGGGCAAGCGGAATCCCCGTAAGGAATCCCATGCTCTGCTCGCCGGTCCGAAGTTTTTGATCAAGCCCCTCCGCGTCCCTCAGAACTCGTTCCGGCTCCACGGTGATAAAGGCTCGCACCCGGCTGTCCACCTCGCTGATGCGGCCGAGAAAAGCACTCGCAATTTCCCGAACGGAGAAGTCTTTGCGCTTCAAGCCGTTGTGGAGCTGTCTTATCGATAGGTGGTTGATCTCAGTCATCCGTTGTTCCTGGACCTACTCGCAAGTTCTCACTCAATCACTTTCGGCACTCTGAACTGACAGTCGGTCTCCTGCGGTGCGTTTGACACTGCCTCCGTGCAAGCAAGGGACGGCCGCTTCTCATCCGTACGAAAAGGCGTACCTGAGACGGCTTCGAGCGCGTGATAGGTGGGGTTGATCCCTTCAGTGGGAGCGGAGCTCAGGTGTTCGAAATAATCCAGGATCTCCTGAAAGTGATGGACAAACCGCTCGAGCTCTTCAGGAGAATAGGTGAGCTTCGAGAGGTCCGCAATCCTCTTCACTTCATCTATTGGTACCATCGCTTACTTCCCTCCTCTCCTGGACACCGCGCGACAGGTATTTTCGGGCGAGGTTAATGTCCTTGGCAATTTGTTTCTTGAGACTATCAAGGGATTCAAACCGTCTTTCCGCTCGCAGCCTGGCGCAGAAATCAATGCTGATGGTGGTCCCGTAGAGGTCGCCGTTGAAATCCAGAAGGTGAGCCTCGACGACCGGAGCTCCTTCCGGACGCTCGTACAAGGTCGGGCGGAATCCGATGTTGATCACACACGGCTGCTCTATTCCTGCCAGGTGAGCGCGCCCGGCGTATACCCCGACCGCAGGCGTCAGCTCATTCTGGGGTTCCAGGTTGGCGGTCGGAAAGCCAAGAACCGCGCCGTTTCCCGCGCCGCGTACCACCGTTCCCCGGAACTGATAGGGGCGGGCCAGCAGGCGGCGCGCAAGTTCCACCCGCCCTGCCGAAAGCAGGCCTCGAACTCGGGTGCTGCTGATTCTTACTCCCCGGAACTCGACCGGCTCGATCGCATGCACCGGAATTCCCCGCTGTTTGGAAATGAGAGTGAGCGTTCCGCAATCGCCAGACCTCTTATGGCCAAATCGAAAGTTCGATCCAACCACGATCTCCCGAAGATCCCAACGAAAAAGAATCTCGGTGACGAATCGCTCGGGTGGCAAAAGCGATATCTCGCGACTGAAGGGGAAACGGACCAGCACGTCGACTCCCATTTCCCTAAGGATCTTTTCCTTCTGCTCGGGCAATTGAAGAAGGGGAGGCGCGGTTGCGGGTGTAATAATCCTTTGCGGATGCGGACTGAAACTGAGAACGATCGCCGTACCCTGTTTCTGCCGCGCGAGGTTGACGAGAAAACGGATGATCTCCTGGTGGCCTCTGTGTATCCCGTCGAAAGCGCCGATACTCAGGACCGGGTACCTCAAGGAGGTGCGAATCTGTGTGAGGTCGTTGACCGTTATCATATCTTCAGGCCGTCAGCAGCGGCGTGCGGCCAGCGGCGCGCCAACTAGAGCTCCAGCACCAGGCCATCGTAGGAAAGGCTCACCGAGGGAGGTAGGAGTTTGTTGCCTTCTTCGTGGTCTACGTCATGGCTCATGTGGATCAGGTACGTTTTCTCGGGTTGGAGGCGCAGGGCGGTAGCGGCCGCCTGCTCAAGGCTGAAATGCGACACATGAGGCCGGTAGCGCAGAGCGTCGAGAATCAAGTACTTCAGACCTTCCAGTTTTTGCATTGAAGAGTCCGGGATGCGGTTCACGTCGGTCACGTAGGCGAGGTCCCCGATTCGAAACCCGAGCACCGGCATTTCTCCGTGAAAGACCTCAATCGGTTCAAATCGGAGGTCTCCTATGGCAAACGGACCGTCTATGGCGCGCAGGTCCACCTCCGCTATCCCCGGGTAACGGTTTTCGGAAAAGAGGTAGCGGAAGGTGGTCTTCAGCTGATCCAAGGTCTCGGGACTCGCATACGCGGGGATGGCGCGACCCGAGCGAACACTCAAGGGGAAGACGTCATCGAGACCCAAAACGTGGTCTGCGTGGGAGTGAGTGAAGATCACCGCGTCGAGTCGGCGGACGTCGTGACGGAGCATTTGCAGGCGGAAATCCACTGAAGTGTCGATCACCACTGCTACCTGGCTTTCCAGAAGAAGCGACGAGCGCAGGCGCTGGTTCTTGGGATTGCTGGATCGACAGACGCGGCACCCGCAGCCGATGACCGGGATTCCGCGCGATGTCCCGGTCCCCAGAAACGTGACCTTCATCAGAACTTGATGACCTTGGATTTGTTTAGAAACTTCAAGCGGAGTTCGTAAAGCAAGCCGTCAAGTAACCGTTGCTCCTCGGCCGACAGGTTACCCTGGGTCTTTTCCCGGAGAATCGTCAGAATATCGATAGTCTGTCGGGCCGCTTGAAGGTTTTCCGCCGGACGGCCGGTGGCCGGATCGGCAACTTCGCCCATGTGGACCATGGCCGATGTCGCCATCGACAACAGAAAAGACGGGAAATCGATGCTCAGCTCTTCCTCGCCGGGTGCCTGCTTGCCGGGGCGCGTTTGATCCTGCGGCCTCGGTCGAGGAGCCGGGCGCGGAGGCGGCGCTTGGGTCCTGCTTTCCGCGCTTTTCTCCCGCTGCGGCTGGGGACTTGGGGGACGCTGAGCTTCGGGTCGAGGTTCGCCTTCCTCGGTAAACAATCGCCGATCGGTAATTTTGAATCCGCTCTCTTGGTCTTTGTCGTTGTTCGCCATGTTTTGTCTCGGTCGTACCTGCTTAACGGAAAGAAGGAGTCAGGAGTCAGAAGTCAGAAGTCAGAATAAATACCAAGCTCCAGGTACAAACCGCCTCGTTTACGTTTTCTATTCTGACTCCTGACTCCTGACTCCTGACTCCTGCTTTTTTAAATCCTGCCACGATGTCTCCATTTCTTCCAGAGAGACATCCTTCAACCGTCGCCCTTGGCCGGCGAAGTGACGTTCGAGGCGCCGGAAGCGGTCCGCAAATTTGGTATTCGCTCGGTTGAGCGCCGTTTCCGGATCGATCTGCAGAAACCGGGCGGCATTAAGCGCGGCAAAGAGGAGATCGCCCACTTCTTCACGGATCCGTTCCGGGTCCTGCTCTTCGACTGCGGCTTCGAGTTCCTGAAACTCTTCGACGACCTTGTCTTTGATTCCCTGCAGATTTGGCCAGTCGAACCCGACGCGCGAGGCTTTGGCTGAGATTTGGTAGCCCGCGTACAGAGCAGGTAAATCGGGCGGAATGCCGTCCAAAAGGGATTTCTTTTCTTTGGTCCGACCGGCCTGCGCCTGTTCGGCCGCCTTGATATCTTCCCAGTGCTTCAACAGCTCTTGGGCGTCCTGGTATCTGGCATCGCCGAAAACGTGTGGATGCCGTCTGACCATTTTCTCATAGACTCGACGGCACACTTCGTCGGCGTCAAATTCTCCGCGCTCCTTGGCAATACGGCAATGGAAGACAACCTGGAAAAGGAGGTCGCCCAACTCCTCACACAATTCGCCTGGATCCTGGCTGTCGAGGGCCTCGAGCACTTCATAGCTCTCCTCGATCAGCATCGGTTTGAGCGTCTCCCGCGTCTGCTCTCTGTCCCAGGGACACCCTTCGGGACTGCGCAGGACGTCCATCAGCTCGATGAGCTTGTGAAAGTAGTCCTTTTTGTCCGTCACCTGTTAGCCCTCAACGATGTCGAACTGTTCGACGTGCATGAGCGGATCGGCTTTGATAGTGACGATCTTGCGTGTAAGGTCCTCGATCTCGGTCAGTACTTCGCGTTCGCCGTCGCGCAGGGATTTGCTGACGTCGGGGTGGCAGCGAATGATCAGTTCCTCACCCTCCTGAAGTAGGGGGAGCAGTTTTCGCACTTCCTGATGGATTGAATAACAGATGGTGCGAACCGACTTGGTCATTCCGGTGCCATTGCAGGTCTGGCAGGGTTGGCAAAGAGTGCGTTCCAACGATTGCTTGACCCGCTTGCGGGTGATGGCCACGAGCCCGAATTCGTTAAACTGCAGAATCTTCGAAGGCGACTTGTCTTTGCTCAACTCCTGTTGGAGCGCTTCCATCACCTTTTGGCGGTTTCGCCGTTCATCCATGTCAATAAAATCAATCACGATGATGCCGCCAAGATCGCGAAGCCGGATCTGGCGGACGACTTCCTTAACGGCGTCCAAATTGGTGCGGGTGATGGTGTCTTCCAGCGAATTGGTGCTTCCAACGAACTTGCCGGTGTTGACGTCGATGGCCACGAGCGCTTCAGTCTGATTAAGGACAATATAGCCGCCGTTCTTCAACCAGACCTTCTGCTTCAGGGCCTTCTCGATTTCCGCAGTGATTCCATACTGGTCGAAAATCGGCTCGGTCCTGTTGTAGAGCCGGACTCGGTTGACCAACTCCGGGTTGAACCGGCTCACGAACTCTACGATCTTCTCGTACTCGTGCTCGTCATCCACCCGGACGGCTTTGTAGCCGTCATTAAAGTAATCGCGCACGACCCGTTGGACCAGGCTCGGCTCAGAGTGGACCAGCGCGGGAGCAGAGGCTCTCTCGGCCTTCGCGCGCAGGTCTTCCCACGTCTTCGTCAAGTAGGTCATATCGGCGCGGAAATCCTCTTCAGTGTGATTCTCTCCGACTGTCCTGACGATAAAACCCTTACCGAACTCGCCACGCAGGCGATGGATGATCTCCTTGAGCCGCTGCCGCTCGGTCTCGGAAGCGATTTTGCGAGACACGCCGACATGATCGACAGTCGGCATGAAGACCAGGTAGCGGCCGGGAAGAGCAATGTGAGACGTGATGCGGGCGCCTTTTTTGCCAATCGGTTCCTTCGCCACCTGGACCAGGATTTCCTGGCCCTCCCGCAGCAGGTCTCCGATCTGCGCCCTGCCGTTGGTTCTTCCGCTCGTACGCCGTTTACGATTTGATTCCGGCCGGCCCGCCAGCTCTTGGGTATCAGACTTCTGCTCGACGCTCGCCTGGCTGTCCGGTTCTGCTTTCTTTCGTCCCCGGCCTTCGGGACGTTCAGCCGGCTCCGGTTCGGGCGGACTCGCCTGCTCGGATTCGACTGCCGGCTCGGGCTGCTCGGACTTGCGCGACCCACGGCCTCTGGTAGGTCGTGCCGGCTCGGGCTCCGGAGCAGGCAGAGTCTCCTCGACCGGTTGCTCCGCCTTGGCTTTTGAAGTCGCCTTCGGTTCCTCAGGCCGGGATTCCGGCTCGGGGGCCGGAGTCACGTCCTGACTCACTCCCGGGACGGGGGCCTCTTCGGGAGCCTGAACCATCGCTCTGGACTCGAGCTTCTCGGGCTCTTCTGCGGCCGCGGCCTCTTTTTTCTCGGGTTCGGAAACCGTTTCCGACGTTCGTTGCTCCGATTTGTTCAGTTGTTCGAACATCGGGTCCCAAATCGCGAGTTCTTCCGGCTGGTTGACTTGGGTTTCCACGACAGTCGGCAGCTGGGGCATCGTACTCAGATGGGCAAATGATTCGCCGGGGAGGGGCTCAATATGATGCTCCACGCCACCCACTCCTTCGGAGCTCTCGAATCGTGACTCCCGGCCGCGGCGACCCGATTCTCGAGGCTCCCGGAAGTGCTCACGGCGTTGCTCGCGTGACCCTTCACGGGTTTGCTCCCGGCTCGTCTCCCTGGGCGTTTCACGGGCCGCCTGCTCGCGGATGGCTTCCTTTGGCGTTTCACGCGCTTGCTCACGGCTCGTCTCCCGAGGCGTTTCACGGGCTTGCTCGCGGATCGCCTCCCGCGGCGTTTCACGCGGGGCCTCACGAACCGCTTCACGCGGGGAAATATCTCGAGCCTCCTCACGCGGTTGCTCCCGGGGCTCGCGCTCTCGCTCGCGACCCGGTTCCCGGCGGCCTCGCCGGCTCCTGCGTGTGCGTTTCAAGTCCTCAGCAGCCGCGGGTACCGCAGCTTCCGCACGCGCCTCGGCTTTCGGTTCCAGCCTGATCGCCTCCTCAAGACCGGCGCTTTCAGCTGAACGGAACAGCTCTTCGTATTCTTCGTAGTCCTCGAAGAAGTCCGAAACGTACAGAAAGGCGTGCCGCTCGAGTCCGATGTCGACAAAGGCCGCCTGCATGCCGGGCAGTACTTTGGTCACACGACCCTTGTAGATGTTTCCCAGGATCCCTTTGTTCTTCTGTCTCTCGATGAAAATTTCGGTGATCTGGTCGTCTTCGACGATCGCGAGCCGGTTTTCAAGGCTCGTTGAGTTGACGATCAATTCCTTGGACATGATTTCTCCCTTCGAACGGTCGCGATTCGCCGTCCGTTAAGGAGAAGCTGGTGCAGAGGTCTCTTGTTCCGCGATTTACGATAAGAAGGTGGCTTCGATCAACTCACATCCCATCCGCGTGTCACGGGCTGGAATGATAAGTCAAAACGTGGAGGCAACCATCGGGTCGCCTCGACAAAAGTTTCTTCCGCGAGCCGGCGCGGCGGTTCTCCGCTTCTCAACGGCCTCGCTTCATCTGCGGTATGTGCAGCTTCTCCAAATAACCAATATAGAAAGCCGATATAAGTGCGTAGCAAATCATGCACATTATAGCGATGGAAATTGCGATGTGGCAAGAAAGAGGGAAAGGGAAGAAGTTGGTCTCGCGTTACCGAGCCGCGCACGCAGCGGAGAGGCTCGCTTTTTGAGCCTCGGAGCGGAGTAAGCGGGACCACCCAACGAATCTCTGAAGCGCGGCGGTTGCGGCCAGTCACGATCACGAGGTCGCAACCACTGTGTCCCGGAGCTTCGCTGGGTAGTCCCGCTTACTCCGCTCCGAGGCTCAAAAAGCGAGCCTCTCCGCTGCGTGTGCGGCTCGGTAACGCGAGACCAACTTCTGCTTTCAATACACAAACCGGTGGTAATGCACGTTCAACGCGAGCCCTAAGGCCACGTAGGTGCTCAAGGCGGAGGAACCGCCGTAACTGAGGAGCGGCAGCGGTATTCCGATCGCCGGGGTTATGCCGAGCGCCATCCCCACGTTGATAACAACGTGGAAGAAGATCAAACTGGCAACCCCGGTGATGATGAGGATGCCTTGTCGATCGCGCGCCTGCTCGCCGATACGTACCATGCGCGACAGGACAAACAGATAAAGCAGCAGGACCAGGCAAGCTCCCAACAAGCCGGTTTCCTCCGCCAGAAGTGCGAAGATGAAATCCGTGTGGATCTCGGGGACGAAACCCAGCTGGCTCTGAAGCCCGTTCCCTATCCCGGTTCCCAGCAGGCCGCCCGACCCGATCGCAATCTGCGACTGCCGGGTTTGATAACCTATTCCTTTCGGGTCAAGGCTCGGGTCAAGAGTCACCATGATCCGCTGTTTCTGATAATCCTTGAGAACCAGCCAGCTGGTGGGGGCCAGCAGGAGCGCGAGCACCATGACGGCAGCCACAAAGCGAAACTTCAGGCCGCCGATCAGCATCATCCCGCCGAGGATGGGGAAGTACATCAACGCGGTCCCCAAATCGCCCTGCAAGACGACAAGGCACACCGGAAGCATGGTGATCCCGGTCAGGACAAAGAAGCTTTGACGCTTCAGATAATCTTCGGTCAGCCCGGAAAGATACCGGGTCAGGGCCAAAATCACGACCACCTTGACCACTTCAGATGGCTGGAAATTTTGACCGGCTATCGTCAGCCAGCTCTTACTCCCGTTGATCTCCCGGCCGAAGATGAGGATCCCAACAAGCAGGAGTATCGACAAGACGTAGAGGTGAAAGGCGTAGTCGACCAGGTGATGATAATCGATGGAAAAGACCACGAAGCACAGGATCAGCCCAAGTCCCGTCCAGACGAGCTGCCGGCTAAATGCAGTGGAAGCGGGGTTTTGCAGGCTGGCGCTGTAGACTCCCAGAATGCCAAGAAACGCAAGGGTCATGGCTCCGCCGAAGAGCAGGACGTCAAATCTGGAAACGACTCGCTGAATTGACATCTCGGACGGGCCTTCCTACTGCCGAATGCCCCCATTTGTCGCGCTGGCCGGTTGAGGAGTCTCGGTGGCATTTGAAGCGACCTGCTGCAGCGGAGCCGGGAGTGGCGGACCCTGCGGAGGATGTTTCTTGTCGAAGTAGGCGCGGAAAATCTTTCCGGCGATCGGCGCAGCTCTTCCTCCGCCGGATTTCCCCCCCTGCACAATGACACAAACGACTATCTCCGGGTTATCGCGCGGAGCAAAACCGACAAACCACGCATTATCGGCATATTTGCTTGCCTCTTCGGCCGAAAGAGTCTTTTTGGTCGCGTTGCCGATAGTCTGGGCTGTACCGGTTTTGCCGCAGACCTCAAACCCCTCGACCATGGCCCCGCGCCCGGTCCCAAATTCATTGACAACGCGCCACATGCCATTGCGCACCGCTCGCAGATTCTCCTCTTTGAAGAACGATGCTGGCGCGCTAGAGGCAACCGCTGTAGCCGGGCCCCGGTAACCTTCCGCTTCCTTAATCAGGTGCAAGGGAGGTTCCTGACCGCTGGCGATCATGCCAATGGCGCGTGCGAGCTGAATAGGAGTGACGTTCATCGCCCCCTGGCCGATGGCGACCGAGATTGTTTCTCCGGCGTACCACTTATCCCCGGTGGTCTTCTTCTTCCAC
>Ga0105104_10000693_pt1 | contig 26022 bp, 28 predicted proteins | sample PPLLaktember2015_3_FD_87034 | JGI IMG/M metagenome (GOLD analysis project Ga0105104, IMG submission 87034) | Freshwater sediment microbial communities from Prairie Pothole Lake near Jamestown, North Dakota, USA - PPLs Lake P7 Core (6) Depth... | ecosystem: Environmental > Aquatic > Freshwater >...
CTGAAGTGCCCTTAGGGCCTGGCGCGCGCGGGCAGTCCGTGCTCGAAGATGCTCGCGAGCAGGATCAGGGTGCCCAGCAGGTAGGCCAGTTGGTAATTGCTGGAGAACGGGTAGCCGATCGCCGCGAACAGGCGGCCGACGAGGCTGCCCGGACCGATGAACTTGAGCAGCAGGCTGACGACCCATCCCAGGACCGTGATGGTCAGCGCGATCGGCAGCAACACCAGCAGCCCGGCGAGCAGCGTCGCGCCGATCGAGTCCAGTCCGCGCCGGAACACGCTCGCTGGCATCGCCTTGGGGGCGCGGGCCGACGCGGGCTGCGGCGCGTCGCGGTCAGTACCAGGTGCCAATGGAGATGCCCAGGCCGACCGACGTCTTGCGGAAGTTGTAGTCGATCATGCTTTCGCTGTGACCGGAGAAGACCTGGAAGTAGCCGCGCAGGTCCGCCACGATCGGGAAGCGCAGGTCGATCTGCGCCGAACCCCAGCTCGGATCGGACTTGAAGGTGGTGCGCAGCCTCAGCGCGGCCGTGTACTGCTCCCGCCACTTGTAGAAAGCCAGGAATTCCGCGCGCCCCATGTAGTCGACAATGTCCGGGTTGTCGTCCTCGAAGTCGTCCTCCGAGACGCGAACCCAGGGCTTGATCTGCAGCACGAACGGTCCGTTCTCGAGCGCGGCCATCGCGTAGACCCGGTTCCAGCTGCGCGACAGCGGATCGCCGCGGCCGTTGGACTGGTGCACGAGCCCCAGCGCCAGCAGGCGTCCGCGCAGCCCGAGAATCGAGTAGTCGGTCGGAATCGACCAGATCAGTTCGGGCTCGTAGTTCGTCTCTCGGAACGGCCGCGACAGGGCTTCGTTGTAGACCTGCCAGGAGCTCTTCTGCGTGTAGCCGAGCCAGAGGTCGGACTTGCCGCCCAGGATGCTTTCCCACATCTTGAGCTTGAAGCTCAGCTGGAACTCTGCCTCGGTCTGGTCGAGCGTCCCGGGCAGCACCGGCGCCGGCTGCCTCGGCGTCTGCGGCGCGTCGTTGACATCGGTCGACCACACGACAGGCAGGATGTAGTTCGGCCGATAGAAGGTGAACGCGAAGAGGCCGCGCTTGTAGCGGTCCTCGAGCTCCCAGCGTTGAGCGATCAACGACTGGTCTCCTTCCAGCGTGCCGGTGGCCCGCAGGACCGCTCCGTTGCGGGGCTGGTCCGCCCTCGCCTGCGCCGGGCTCGCGGCGTCCGTGCTCGGCGGCGCCGCGGCCGGCGTCGGCGCGGTGGCGTCGATCGACCCGCGCGCGGCCGCCGCGACGGCAGCGTCGAAGCACGCCAGGCGCGCGGTCGCGTCGGCGATCGCGCTGCAGCGCTCCAGCTCCGGCCGGCTCTGCGCGTGGGCAGCGGGCAAGAATGCGACAGCCGCGAGTGCGCAATGCGCCGCCGCGATTGAGCCTGCGATCTTCATCCGGGTCTCCGTGTGAGCAGCGACGCGGTGCACTCTGCAGGCGCGGCGACTGCGCGATTTGACTGCCGCGATCGTAGACGACTTGGCGCAGTTCCCGGAACGCAGCGCGATCAAGCGGCCTGCTTGTCCGTTCGGCGCGTCGAGTTGGCCGTGCGACTGCTGGAGGTTCGCCGCGACTCCGGTTACAGTGGGTTCCCGGTGGCCGACCGGCCCCTGCCTGCAGACGCCGCCCAGGCGGACCTGCGGTGCGTTGCCCGCTGCGCCGACCCCGGCACCTGCCACCCGAGTCCGATGACCAGAACAGTTGCGATCGCCACCTTGACCGTCGTGCTTGCGGGATGCGCGACAACGCAGATCGATGCGCAGTGGAGCAACCCCGATTACGCCGGCCGCAGCCTGCGCGGCGCGGCGGTGCTCGTGGTCTGCGAAGCGCAGGAGCCGACCCTGCAGCGGATCTGCGAGGACAAGGTGGCCGGCCAGATCGCGGCCCTCGGCGGCGTACCGACCCGCGGCTCGCAGGCCGCGGCCGGCACCCCGGTAGCGGGGACGGATCCGTATCTCGCTGCCGCCCGCAAGATCGGCGCGCGCGCCATCGTTCGCACGACCCTCGGTACGAGCGCCGTCGTGGCGGCACCGGCTGGGCCGACGGTCGGGATCGGCATTGGCGGCGGCGGATACCGCGGCGGCGTGGGCGGCTTTGGCGGAATTTCGTTCCCGGTCGGCGGCACGCGGGTCAGCAATGCCTACGCGAGCGAGACCGCGTTGATCGACCCGGCCAACGGCGCCCTCATGTGGTCGGCCCGCGCGTCGAGTTCAGCCTCGCAGGACGCGACCGGCCAGATCGCCGAACTGGCAAAGTCGGCAGCGGACGCGCTGAGCCAGTCCGGGTTCTTCTAGCCACCCGATCGCGCCGGCGCCGGGAGCGGCGCGGGCCACCCTCGCCCGCTCGCGAATCGGTCGCGGCGAGAACCTACAATGCGGCCCTTCCGCAGCCGGCGTCCCATGCGTCCCGATATCACCACCATCGACTGGCGCCAGACCGCGAGCGACGTCGCGCTGGCGGCGTGCGCGCTCGCAGCGAAAGGCTGGGCGCCGGCGACCGCCGGCAATTTCTCCGGGCGCATCGACGAGCGGCACGCGACGATCACCGTGTCGGGACGCGACAAGGGCAAGCTGACCGAGTGCGACTTCCTGCTCGTCGACCTCGACGGCCGCGTGGTCGACGGGCACGGCAAGCCATCCGCCGAGACGCCGCTGCACCTGCAGTTGTACCGGCACGATCCGTCGATCAGGGCGGTGCTGCACACGCACTCGCCGAACCAGACCGTCGCCGGGCGCGTGCTCGCGCACGAAGGTTCGATCCGCTTCGAAGGCTACGAACTGCTGAAGGCGTTCTCCGGGGTCGGCACGCACGCCACCAGCGTCGAGCTGCCCGTGTTCGCGAACACGCAGGACATGGACGAGCTGGCGCGGATCGTCGACGCGCGCCTCGGTCGCCGCGATCGCCTGTTCGGTTACCTGATCGAGGGGCACGGCATCTACGCGTGGGGCGTGGACCTGGCCGACGCGCTGCGCCACCTCGAGGCGTTCGACTTCCTGCTGGGCTGTGAAATGGAACTGAGGAGATTCACCCGATGAGCCGACTGCGGATCTACTCCGAAACCGACGGCACCACGCCGCTGCTCGAGACGAACGAGCACGCGCGCATCGCCGACGAGCTCGGCCAGCAGGGCGTGCGCTTCGAGCGCTGGGCCACCCGCACGCTGTCGGCGGCGCCGACGCCGGACGAAGTGCTGGCGGCCTATGCCCCGGAGATCGACATGCTGAAGATCGACGGCGGCTACGCGGCCTGCGACGTCATCAGCCTGAAGCCCGACCATCCGGACAAGGACACGTTGCGCCAGAAGTTCCTGAACGAGCACACGCACAGCGAGGACGAGGTGCGCTTCTTCGTCGCGGGCAGCGGCCTGTTCTCGCTGCACGTCGGCGACCGCGTGTACGAAGTCCTGTGCCAGGAAGGCGACCTGATCGGCGTGCCCGACGGCACGCCGCACTGGTTCGACATGGGCCCGCAGCCCGCCTTCACGGCGATCCGGCTGTTCACCAACCCGGCCGGCTGGGTGGCCGAGTTCACCGGCTCCGACATCGCGACGCGCTTCCCGCGCTACGAGCATTGACCGCGACCGGCATCCGCGCGCCGGCCGCCGTCGTCGTCGACATCGAAGGGACGGTCGGGTCCATCCGTTTCGTCAAGGACGTCCTGTTCCCGTACGCGCGGTCGCGGCTGCGCCCCTTCATCCTCGCGAACCGGGCGCGGCCGGAGGTCGCCCGGCAACTGGAAGCGATCGAGGCCGAGACCGGGATCGCCGACGTCGACGGACAGATCGCGCAACTCGAGCGCTGGAGCGACGCCGACCGCAAGGTCACGTCGCTGAAGGCCTTGCAGGGGCTGATCTGGGCCGGCGGCTACGCGTCCGGCGAACTGGTCGCGCACCTGTATGCCGACGCGATCGCGGCGCTGGCGCGTTGGGCCGACGCCCGGTTGCCCGTCTTCGTCTACTCGTCGGGCTCGATCGCGGCCCAAAAGCTCTATTTCGCCCACACGCCCGCCGGTGACCTGACACCGGACCTGGCGGGCTACTTCGACACGACCACCGGGGCGAAGCAGGACGCCGAGTCGTACCGGCGGATCGTCGCTGCGATCGGCCGTCCTGCGCGTGACCTGCTGTTCCTGTCCGACGTCGCGGCGGAACTGGAGGCGGCCGCGGCGGCCGGCTTTCAGGCGGTGCAGGTGCGGCGCGAACCCCCTGCCGGCGGTCTGTTCGAGCCCTCGATCGTCACGCTCGACGAGTTGCCGATTTGAAGCGTCACATCAACCAGGCAGCTTGAAGTGTCATTCACAAGCGATTGATCTTGAATCGCTTTATGCTGCCAGGCCGACGCGGCGGACTGGGTCGCGCCGAGGCTGCTGCGGAGGCAGCAATCCCTACAAAAACTTCACAAGAAAGTCGAAGAAAACTCTACAGGTCACTGAAAAGGCGAAAGAAATTGGCGCTCGTCTGCTCGGCGATCCGCTCTACCGCCACGCCATGCAGGTCAGCGAGCTTGGCGGCGACATGCGGCACGAACGACGGCTCGTTGCGCCTGCCGCGATGGGGCACCGGGGCCAGATAGGGAGCGTCGGTTTCGATCAGCAGGCGGTGCAGCGGCACGGCCTGGGCGACCGCCTGCAGGTCGCGCGCGTTCTTGAAGGTCACGATTCCCGAGAAGGAGATGTGGAAACCGAGGTCCATGGCGGCCCGGGCCACGTCCTGCGACTCGGTAAAGCAGTGCATCACGCCGCCGGCCTGCTCGGCGCCCTCCTCGCGCATGATCCGGATCGTGTCCTCGGCGGCGGCGCGCGTGTGGATGATCAGCGGCTTGCCGGACGCCCGCGCCGCGCGGATGTGAACCCGGAACCGCTCCCGCTGCCATTCGAGCGGCTCGGCCAGGCGGTAGTAGTCCAGCCCCGTCTCGCCGATGGCCACCACTTTCGGGTGGCGCGCGAGTTCGACGAGCTGCTCGACCGTGGGTTCAGGCGTCTCGGTGTAGTCGGGATGGACTCCGACCGAGGCGACGATGTTCCCGGCCTGCTCTGCCACGGCCAGCACGGACGGGAATTCAGGCAGCGTCGTGCAGACGTTCAGGGCCGCATCGACCCCGGCCTCGCGCATGCGTGCCAGGACGCCCGGAAGGTCTGCGTGCAGCTCCGGGAAGGACAAATGGCAATGCGAATCGACGTACATCGGCGGGCAACAGCGGGAGCGCGGCGGAGGGCCGCGCGGAAGACTACAGCGTGTGGGTCGGACGCGCCGACTTCAAGGCGGCGCCCAACGCGTCTTCGATGCGCCTGCGGGCGTTGAGGCCGCTCTCGTCGGCCGGGAAGTGAACGCCGATGCCCGGCGTCTTGCTGCCGCCGGAGGACGGGCTCATCCACACCACCTTGCCCGCGACCGGGATGCGGGTCGGATCCTCGAGTAGCGTCAGGATCAGGTAGACGTCGTCGCCAAGCTGGTACGCCCGCGTGGTGGGCACGAAGATGCCGCCGTTCTTCAGGTACGGCATGTACGCGGCGTACAGCGCGGCCTTTTCCTTGATCGACAGCGACAGCACCGCAGGCCGTGCCCCGGCTGCAGCATTGGATGCCTGTCCGCTCCCCGCGATCTTGCCGTCGTTCATGAGTCAGCCGGTTCCGTTTTCGATCACTGTTCAGCGGTTCGTCGCGGCCCCTTGCATCGCGTCGAGATAGCCGAGCAGAGCCTGTTCGACCGCCAGCCGCGCATTCAAGGGGTGTTCGCTCACCGCCTGGGCCTCGTCCAGCGTCGCCAGCCAGTCCGCCAGCCTCGGGGGATCGACCGCGCGCGCCAGGGTGGTCAAGGCTCGCTTGTGCCCGGGATGATATCGAACGCGCTGGGCCATCCTTTCCCCCAATAAGTCCCATCCCCAGCGCTGAAACAGACGGATCGCCGGGCCGACCGCCACTTCGCGCGGGACCGCCGCCACGACGTCGGCGGCCGTCGACGCCGCGCCGCGCGCGAGCAGCTTCAGGAGCGCGTCGCGCAGGTCGGGATCGAGGCGGCGTCGTTCGTCGACGGTCTCCTCGTCCAGGAGGCCCATGGGCGCCCCGCCCGCTTCAGCCAGCCGTGATTCTGCATCCTCCACGCCCTGCCCGCGCAGCCAGCCCAGCGCCTCGGCCCACGGCGGCGCGGGCGCGCGCACGAGCACGCAGCGCGAACGGATCGTCGGCAGCACGGCGTCGATCTGGTCGGAGACTGCGAGGAACACCGCGCCTGCCGGCGGCTCCTCGAGCATCTTCAGCAGCGCGTTGGCGGCGGGGCCGTTCAGCGCCTCGGCCGGCGCGAGCAGCACCACGCGCCGGCCGCCACGATGCGACGAGACGCCGAGGAAATCGCCGACACGGCGCACCTGGTCGATCACGATCTCGCGGCTGGGCAGCTTCTTCGACTTGCCGCCGGCCGCGGCCGTCTCGACGGGTTCGCTGCCTTCCTCTGCTTCTTCGGCGTCGTCCGCGCGCGCAGGCAGGTCAGCCGCCGGCATCAGCCAGCGCAAGTCGGGGTGGTTGTCGGCGGCGATCAACTGGCAGCTCGCGCAGGTTCCGCACGCCTGCGCGCTGCGCGGCGACTCGCACAGCAGCAGCTGCGCGAACGCCGTGGCGATGTGGCGCTTGCCGATGCCGCGGCCGCCGTGCAGCAGCACCGCGTGCGGCAGGCGGTCGCGCCAGCCCGCCAACTGGTCCCAGAGGCCGGACTGCCACGGCAGCGGCGCTAGCCGTTCCATCGCTGCATCAGTTCGCCGAGGCGCGCGCCGATGACCTCCGCCGGCTGCGTCCCGTCGATGACGATGAAGCGCTGCGGCTGCGAGCGCGCGCGTTCCAGGTAGGCGTTGCGCACGCGCGCGAAGAAGTCGACCTGCTCGTTCTCGAAGCGGTCGGCACTGCGGGCGCGCGCGAGTCGCTGCGCGGCGACATCGGGCGGCACGTCGAACAGCAGCGTGAGGTCGGGCTGCAGGTCCGGATGGACCCACTGCTCGAGTTCGCCGATGCGCTCGGCCGACATGCCGCGTCCGCCCGACTGGTACGCGTAGGTCGCGTCGGTGAAGCGGTCGCACAGCACCCAGGTGCCCTCGGCCAGCGCCGGGCGGATCACGCGCTCGAGGTGCTCCGCGCGCGCCGCGAACATCAGCAGCGTCTCGGTGCCGATGCCCATCGGCTGATGCAGGATGACCTCGCGCAGTGCCTCGCCGACGGCGGTGCCGCCCGGCTCGCGCGTGATGACGACCGGCAACGCGCGCCCGCGCAATGCGTTGGAGACCACGGCGATCTGCGTGCTCTTGCCCGCGCCGTCGATGCCTTCGAACGTGATGAAGCGACCGCGCACGGTCATCGGATCCCTCGCTGGTACTTGTCCACGGCCCGATTGTGCTCGCCCAGCGAATTCGAGAAGTGCGAGGTGCCGTCGCCGCGCGACACGAAGTACAGCGCCTTCGTGTTCGCGGGCTTCAGCGCCGCCTCGATCGAGGCGCGGCCCGGCAGCGAGATCGGGGTCGGAGGCAGGCCGGCGCGCGTGTACGAGTTGTACGGACCGTCGGCCTGCAGGTCGCGCTTGCGCAGGTTGCCGTCGAACTTCTCGCCGATTCCGTAGATGATCGTCGGATCGGTCTGCAGCAGCATGCCGAGCTTCAGGCGGTTGACGAAGACGCCGGCGATCATGTCGCGCTCCGACGGCTGGCCGGTCTCCTTCTCGACGATCGACGCCATGATCAGCGCCTCGTACGGCGACTTGTACGGCAGGCCCGGGGCGCGCGTCTCCCACGCGTCCTGCAGCAGCTTCATCTGGCGCCGATACGCCTGGCGCAGGACGTCGAGGTCGGAGGTGCCGAGGTCGTAGACATAGGTGTCCGGCGCGAACAGGCCCTCCGGATGCGTCTCGGTGGCGCCGATGGCCTTCAGCAGGTCGGCATTCGACATCGGACCCGACTCCGGCTTCAACTCCGGGGCGGACGCGAGCAAGGCGCGCATCTCGCGGAACGTGATCCCCTCCACCACCGTGAGCTTCTCGCGCAGGACGTCGCCGGCCTGCAGCTTGTCGAGCAGTCCCGCCAGCGTGATGCCGCGCTCGACCGCGTAGCGGCCCGCGCGCAGGTTCGCTGTCGCCCCGGTCAGTCGCGCGGCCACGACCATGGCGTCGGCCTGCACCCCGATGCCGGCCGCCTGCGCGCTCTGCGCGATCGCGCGCACCCCCGCGCCGGCTGGCACGCGGAACTCGATGCGGTCGGAGGTCATCGGCAACGGCCGCTGGTTCACGTACCAGTGCGCGCCGATCGCCGCCACGACCGCGAGGCCGAGTGCCATCAGCGCGACCTTCACGATCACGCCACCGCGTTGCCGCTCACGCGGACGGGCAAGACACCGGAGGGAACGAAGGCAATCCACGCGGTTCCTAGTTTAATCTTGGCTCTGTGAATCTCTCGATCCCGATGCCGAACGATACCTATCCTCATGCGCACGGCGCCCCGGCGGAAAGTGCCGCCGCGCCGGCCGACCGCGGGGTCGTGCCCTTGCCCGAACTCGGCGTCATCGCCGTCAGCGGCGCGGATGCGACTTCCTTCCTGCAGTCGCAGCTGACCAACGACGTCGCGCACCTGACTGCCGCCGACATGCAGCTCAACGGCTACTGCACGGCCAAGGGTCGCCTGCTTGCGAGCTTCCATCAGTGGCGCCATGGCGAAGAGGTGATGCTCCGCCTGCCGCGCGAGATCCTGCCGGCGGTGATGAAGCGCCTGTCGATGTTCGTCTTGCGCGCAAAGGTCCGGCTCGCGGATGCGAGCGACGCATGGAGCACGACCGGGCTGCTCGGCGCGGCCGACCTCGCGCGACGCGCGGGTATCGAACTGCCTGCCGCGCCCTGGACCGGCGTCGTGATCGGCGATGCGCGCGTCGATCGCGTGCCGGACGCCGATGGCACTGACCGGTTCCTGCTGACCGCGCCGGCGCAGTCGTCCCTGCCGGCGTGGTGCGGCGAGCTTCCGCGCCTGCCGTCGAGCGCATGGTGGCGCAGCGAGATCGAAGCGGCCGTGCCGACCGTGTTCGGCGCCACGCAGGAGAAGTTCGTTCCGCAGATGATCAACCTCGAAGTGCTAGGCGGCGTCAGCTTCAGGAAGGGCTGCTATCCGGGCCAGGAGGTCGTCGCGCGCAGCCAGTACCTCGGCAAGTTGAAGCGGCGGATGCAGCGCGCCCATGTCGATCACGACGAGGTGGTGCTCGCCGGCGACGTGTATCACTCCGGCGAGCAGCAGCCGATCGGCACGATCGTGATGGCGGCCGCATCGCCGCACGGGGGAACCGACCTGCTCGTCGAGGCTCCGATCGACCGGCTGCAATCGGGTTCGCTGCATCTCGGCTCGCAGACGGGTCCCGCCCTCGCCTTGCGCGGGCTGCCGTACGAGTTGTTCGATCCCACGGCCTGAGCGCGCGCCGGAGCCGCGGGACGTGGAGCATTGGTACGTGTACTACAAGCTGGCGCCGGCCGAGTGCGACGCGATGCGCGAACCGGTGCAGCGCATGCAGGAGCAGGTCGCGCGCGAGAGCGGCGCACGCACCCGCCTGCTGCAACGAACGGAACAGGGCGAAGCCGGGATGGCGACGGTAATGGAGGTGTACGAAGACATCAAGGACGCAGGCCGCTTCGCGCGCCAGCTCGATGCCGCCGTGCGCGCGCACCTGCCCGGGACGCACGTCGCCGCGCGCCGGGTCGAACGCTTCCGGGACGCCTGACATGTGCCTGCTCGTCTTCGCCTGGCGCTCGCACCCCGACTACCCGCTGATCCTGGTCGGGAACCGCGACGAGTTCTACACGCGCCGCACGCGGCCCGCGGCCTGGTGGGGCCAGGCGGTGTCGCTGCTCGCCGGCCACGACGAGGAGGCCGGCGGCACCTGGCTCGGCGTCACGCGCCGTGGCCGCTTTGCGGCGCTGACGAACGTGCGGGCGCCGACGGAGCGCAATCCGCACGCGCCGTCGCGCGGCGCGCTGGTGCTGTCGGCACTGCAGGCGCCGCAGCGCGGCGGCGACTGGCTCGAGACGCACGCGCCGAAGACCGCGGCCTATAACGGCTTCAACCTGCTGGTCGGCGACGTGCTGCCGAACGACGGCGAAACGGGATCGTCCGCCCTGCACTACTACAGCAACCGGCTGGAGCAACCGGCGCAGCCTCTCGCACCGGGCGTCTACGGCCTGTCGAACGGTTTCCTCGACACGCCGTGGCCCAAGGTCACGCGCGCCGTCGGCGCCTTCGCCTGCGAGATCGCGGCCGGCGTCACGCTCGAGCGCCTGATCCGGCTGATGGAGCCGCGCGACGAAGCGCGCGATTCCGAACTCCCCGCAACCGGCGTGCCGCTCGACTGGGAACGCGCGCTGTCGGCGATCCAGATCCGGGCCAACGGCTATGGCACACGGACGACGACGGTGCTGACGGTCCGCAACGACGCGCTGGTGACCTTCTTCGAGCGCACCTTCGACACCGCCGATCCGGAGCGCTGGACCGACCGGCACTTCGAGTTCATGGTCGACAACGAGGCGCGGCCGTCGGTGCCCGCCCGGACGTCCGGTTCGGACTGATCGGCGCGGTCACCCGGGAGTGCCCAGGTCGCACGCCATGTCGACGTGCGGGATCCCGCAGTCCATGTACTCGCCGCTGACGACGGCGTAGCCGTGGCGCCGGTAGAAGGCGATCGCGTGGGTCTGCGCGCTCAGCGCGGCCTGCGCGTGCCCACGGCGGCGCGCTTCGTCCATCAGCGCGACCAGCAACGCGCTGCCGACCCCGAGCCTGCGCGCCTCGACCAGCACCGCCATGCGGCCGATGTGCCCGTCGGGCAGCAGCCGACCGGTGCCGAGCGGACGGCCGTCGTCGCTCCAGGCCAGCGCGTGCACGCAGTGCGGATCCCGCTCGTCGATCTCGGCCTCCTCGGGGACCTTCTGCTCCTCGACGAACACCGCGAAGCGTATCGGCGCGGCGAGCGGGCGCGCCGCTTCCCAGTCGAGCAGTTCAACCCGCATCGGTGCCCGGCTCGTCGGGTGCAACGAATTCGAAGGCGCGGATCTTCGCGCGCAGGGCGTCGTCGACGCGGCGCGGCGCCTTCGTGGCGGCGTCCACGTACACGTATACGAGATCGACCGTGACGAGCGGCGCCGCCACCTGGCCGCGGCGGAACATCCCGACGCTGAACTGCAGGCTGCTCCCGCCGATGCGGGCGATGCGCCCGCAGACGTCGAGTTCGTCGTCATAGAGCGCGGCCGCGCGGTAGTCGACGGTCGCCTTGCGGACGTAGAGGTCCGAGCCGAGCGGCTCGAAGTCCCCGGGATAGCGCATGCCGACGGCGCGCCAGTACTCGGTGACGCAGACGTCCGCGTACAGCAGGTAGTGCGCATTGAACACGACGCCCTGGCGGTCGACCTCGGCCCAGCGCACGCGCAACGGCATCCGGTGGCGGAAGTCCTCGGGCCGCGTCACCGGACGCCTTTCTTCGCGTCGCCTGCGATCACGAAGGTCATGCGGCCGGGGTCGACGTACTTGCGGAACGCGGCGTTGACCTGCTCGGGCGTCACCGCCTTCAGGCGATCCTCGAACTGCTGCGAGAACTCGAACGTGCGGCCGAGGTCGAGGTTGCTGACCCACGCGCCGGCCAGGATGCCGTCCTGCGAGCGGTTGACGAGGCGTTCCTGCAGCAGGCCCTTCTTCGCGTCGTCGACTTCCTTCCCGGTGAAGCCGTCGCGGCGCGCGCGCTCGAGCTCCTCGCGGATCGCCTGCTCGGCCCGCGCCGCGTTCTGCGGCGCGACGATCGCGCCCAGGCCCCAGGTGGCGACGCGGTTGCGCGAGCCGACGTTCAGGCCGGTGCCCGCGCCGTAGCTCAGGCCGTCCTTCTGGCGCAGCCGCTCGATCAGCCGGTTCGACATGCCCGCCCCGCCGCCGAAGATGTCGTTGGCCAGCGTCAGCGCCGGCGCATCGGGGTCGTCGTCGCGCAGCGCGAAGTCGAGGCGCGCGCGGATGATCGCGTTCTCCTTGTCCGGGGTGTCGAGCACGATCCGGGCGGGCTTGACGTCCCGGTACTCGCGCTCGACCCGCGCGAAGGGCGCCCGCGACGCGAAGCCCGTGAACAGTTCCTTCACCAGGGCCGCGACCTGGCCGGCGTCGAAGTCGCCGACCACGGCGACCTCGCCGCGGGCGGTGCCGTGGAAGTCGCGGTGAAACGCCCGGACCGCGTCGAGCGGCAGCTGCGGCACGGCGGCGATCCGCTCCTTCAGCGGCAGGTAGTGCCGCGGATCGCCGGGCGGGTACGTGTTGAAGTGGGTCGACATCGCGTCGCGCGACAGCGCTTCCGGGTTGTCGAGCTGCGACGACAGCCCGGTCACGACCTGGCCCTGCAGCTGCGCGTACTCGTCCGCCGGGAAGGACGCCTCCTTCATCACGTGCGCGAGCAGCCGCAGCGCGTCGGGCAGGTGTTCGCGGGTCGTCTGGAACCCGGACAGGCCACCGGTCATCTGCAGCCGCGTCATCTCGTCGGCGATCTGCTGCCGCGTCATCTTCGACGTGCCGCGCGCGAGCATGCTGCCCGCCATTTCGCCGGCGAGCATCCGGCCGTTCAGGGACTTCTCGTCGCCCCAGCGGAAACTGGTCTGCACGTGCACGGTATTGCCCCGGTTCTGCTTGGGCAGCAACGCCACGTTGAGATCGCCGAACGCCAGCCGCTGCGTGCGCTTGTCGATGTTCTCCTGCGAGGGGTCGAACGCCTCCGCCACCGAAGCGGCGGTCACCGGCTTGTAGTCGGCGAGACGCTGCGCGGGCGTCGGCGCGGCGGGCATCTCCGCGCGCTTCGGCGCATCGTCGGGGAGGTAGGTGCCGACCGTCCGGTTGTCGCGGACGAAGTAGCGCTGGGCCGCCTGTTCGACGCGCGCCGTCGTCATCTGCGCGAGCTGGTCGCGCGACAGGAAGAACAGCCGCCAGTCGCCGAGCGCGATGAACTCGGACAGGCCGACGCCGAAGGCCTGCGGGTCGGCGAGCGCGCGATCGAACGCTGTGCGCTGCTGCTGCAACTGCCGCTTCAGTTCTTCCTCGGTGGCCGGGGCCTTCGCGAAGCTGCCCTCGATGGTTTCGATCATCGTCTGCGTCACCGGCTCGATCGGCTCGCCCTTCTTGACGACGGCGCCGAACAGCACGAAGCCCGGGTCGCGCGCGTCGATCGTCCACGCGAACACCTGCGCCGCCTTGCCCGGCACCACGAGCGCCTTGTACAGCCGGCCGCTCGGCGTGTCGCCGAGGATGTCCGCGGCCAGGGCCGCCGCCATGTAGTCGGGGTGCAGCGCGGACGGCAGGCGGTAGCCGACCACCACGATCTGCACCTCGCCCTTGCGTCGCACCGCCACCGTCCGCTCGCCGTCGTGCGTCGGCTCCGCCGTCCACAGCGCCGGCAGTTCGCGCTCGGGCCGGGGGATCGACCCGAAGGCCTGCGCGACCCACTCGAGAACCTTCTTCTCGTCGAACGTCCCCGCGATCGTCAGCACGGCGTTGTCCGGCTGGTAGTACGTGCGGTAGAACGCCTGCAGGTTCTCGATGCGCACGTTCTCGATGTCGGAGCGCGCGCCGATCGTCGAGTTGCCGTAGTTGTGCCAGTCGTACATGACCGACTGCATCCGCTTCAACATCACGCGCGTGGGGTCGTTCTCGCCCATCTCGTACTCGTTGCGCACGACCGTCATCTCGCTGTCGAGGTCCTTCTGAGCGATGAAGGAATTGACCATCGCGTCGGCCGACCAGTCGATGGCCCACTTGAGGTTGTCGTCGCTCGCCTGGAAGGTCGAGTAGTAGTTGGTGCGATCGAGCCAGGTCGTGCCGTTGTTCTGGAAACCACGCCGGTTGAACTCGACCTCGGGATGCGGGAAGTTCTTCGAGCCCTTGAACAGGAGGTGCTCGAGCAGGTGGGCCATGCCGGTCTCGCCGTAGTTCTCGTGGCGCGAACCCACCAGGTACGTGATGTTGACGGTGGCTGTCGGTTTCGACGGGTCCGGGTACAGGACGACGCGCAGCCCGTTCGACAGGCGGTACTCGGTGATGCCTTCGATCGAGTGTCCGCGCGTCACGCCGCCCGGCAGGGCGAAATTCTGTGCGGAGGCGAACCCGGCCGCGAGCAGCAGCGTGACGGACAGGGCCCAGCGGAGGAAGCGAAACGGCATGGAGGCTCTTGGTTGGTTGCAGTGAAGTTCGTCGAAAATTCTGCCACGCGGCACAGGCCGCCTGCGGACGCAGGCGATGGGCCCAGTCAGCGGCCGATGAAGTCGAAGATGAGGCGCGCGACCTCGTCCGGCTCTTCGTGCGCGAGCCAGTGCGTGGCGCGCGGCAACGGATGGACCGTCAGGTCGTCGACCAGTTCCGTCAGGCCGTCGAGCAGTGTGACAGGCAACGCCGTGTCGGCCTCGCCCCAGATCACCAGTGTCGGCACCTGGACGCGGAAGTCCGCGGGCTTCAGGTGCAGCGCCGTTGGGCCCGGGTCGCCATCCGTCGGCGGATAGAGCGGCGACGCGCGGTAGTAGTTCAGGCCGCCCGTAAGCCCGCGCGCCCACACCGCGCGGTACCGCGCCCGGCGCTCCCCCGTGTACCACGGCGCATCGGCGCGCTGCATGCCGAGGAAGAACTCGTCGAGCCGGACGAAGTCGTCCTGCGCCAACGCCGTTTCGGCGCCTGGCGCGCGCAGCCAGTTCATGTAGGCGCTCGCGCGCTGCTGCACGGGATTGGCGGCGAGTTCGCGCGCGAACGGCACCGGGTGCGGCGAGTTCAGGATGACGAGCTTCGACACGCGCTCGGGCCGCGCGATCGCCCACTGCCACGCGACCGCCCCGCCCCAGTCGTGCGCGACGACGATGGTCCGGTCGAATCCCAGGCGCGCCACGAAGCGCTCGAGGTCGCCGACGATCTCGCGCACGCGATAGGCCGCGACCTCCGCCGGCTGGCTCGACAGGTTGAAGCCGCGCAGGTCCGGCGCGACCGCGTAGTGCGTATCGGCGAACGACGGCAGCAGTTCCTCCCATGCGCCCCAGTACTCGGGAAAGCCGTGCAGGAACAACGCGAGTGGCCGGCGGCGGTCGCCGCAGCTCGCGTAGTGCAGCCGGATCCCGTTGCCGAGGTCCGCGTACTGCCCGGTAGTGATCACCCGGCGTTCATCCGGCCGGCGACGCCGGCCTGGCCGATGGCTTGCCGGCGAACGGATCGGCGGGCGCGTCGCCGTGCAAGGCTGCCTCGAAGCGCGCCTGCACCGTTGGAAGGATCTGCGGATGCGTGAACACGTAGAAGCGGTTCTCGCGCACGGCTTCGAACGTCAACTGCGCCACCTGCCCGGCGGTCACGCGGCCGCTCGACACGGCCTTCTCGGACGCGGCCTGCGCCAGCTTCTGCGACGTCGTCGGCGGCGCGGGGTTCGCGAGGGTCTGCGGACGGTTGCGGTGCGAGTCGGCGATGCCGGTCGGGACGAAGGCCGGGCACAGGGCGGTCACGCCGATCGTCGACTGCGCGAGGCGCAGGTCGTGGAACAGCGTTTCCGAAAGCGCGACGACCGCGTGCTTCGACACGTTGTACACGCCCATCAGCGGCGCAGCGAGCCACCCGGCCATCGACGCGGTGTTGACGATGTGGCCCGGCGTGCCGTGGCGATTGGCTTCGAGCATCCGCGGCACGAAGTGCTGGATGCCGTGCACGACGCCCATCAGGTTGACCCCGAGCACCCAGTCCCAGTCCTTGTCGGTGTTCTCCCACAGGTAGCCGCCACCGCCGACGCCGGCGTTGTTCATCAGCAGGTGCACCGGGCCGAAGGCCTGGAACGCGCGCTCGGCCAGTTGCGCGACCTGCCCGCTGTCGGCGACGTCGACGACTTCGCCGATCACCCCGGCGCCCGCGCCGCCCAGTTCGGCAACGATCGCGTCGAGCGCCTCGCGCTGCACGTCCGCCAGCACGAGCTTCATGCCTTCGCGCGCGCCGAGTCGCGCGAACTCGCGGCCGAGGCCGCTGCCCGCGCCGGTGATGACCGCCACCTTCCCGTTCAGGTCCTTCATCCGACGAGCTTCACCAGTTGCTTGCCGAAGTTGGCGCCCTTGAGCATGCCGAGGAAGGCCTGCGGGGCATTCTCGAGGCCGCTCGCGACCGATTCCCTGTACTTGAGGCGGCCGGCGGCGACGTGGCCGCCGAGTTCCTTCAGCGCCACCGGCCAGACGTCCATGTGCTCGGAGACGATGAAGCCCCGCATCATCAGCCGGCTGACGAGGAACCAGGCCGGATTGCGGATCGGGATCGGCTCGCCGTCGTAGCCGGCGATCAGTCCGCACAGCGCGATGCGGCCGAACGCGTTCATCCGCGGCAGCACCGCGTCCATGATCTCGCCGCCGACGTTCTCGAAGTAGCCGTCGACGCCGTCCGGCGCGACCTCCTTCAGCCGCTTGCCGACGTCCTCGGACTTGTAGTCGATGCAGGCGTCGAACTGCAGCTCCTGCGTGACGTAGGCGCATTTTTCGGGGCCGCCGGCGATGCCGATCGCGCGGCAGCCGCCTAGCCTCGCGAGCTGGCCGACCACGCTGCCGACCGCCCCGCTCGCCGCCGACACGACGACGGTCTGGCCCTGCATCGGCTCGATGATCCGGTTCAGCCCGTACCACGCGGTCACGCCAGGCATCCCGACCGGTCCCAGGTAGGCCGGCAGCGGCACGTGCCGCGTGTCGACCTTGTAGACGCCGGCGCCGTCCGACACGCCGTACTCCTGCCAGCCAAGGTAGGCGACGACAAGGTCGCCCGCGGCGAAGGCGGGGTTGCGCGATTCGATGACTTCGCCGGCCGTACCGCCGACCATCACGTCGCCGAGCGCCTGCGACGCGGCGTACGACCGGCCTTCGTTCATGCGGCCGCGCATGTACGGGTCGAGCGACAGCCAGTGGTTGCGCACGAGGATCTGTCCCGGTCCGAGCGACGGGACGGGGACTTCCTCGAGCCGGAAGTTGGACGTGGACGCCGCGCCCTGAGGACGCGAAGCGAGCACGATGCGGCGGTTGGTGGCCATGGAATTCCCTGCGGGTTCGGAGTGGTCAATAGGCCGAGGCCCCGCCGTCGACGGCGAGGATCTGGCCGGTGATGTGGCGGCCGGCGTCCGACGCGAGCAGCAGCGCCGCGCCCTTCAGGTCCTCGTCGCCGCCGATGCGCTTCAGTGGCGCGTACGCGGCCAGCGTGTCGGCGCCCACCGCGCTGATGATTCCCTGCGTCATCTTCGACGGAAAGAAGCCCGGTGCGAGCGCGTTGACGTTGATGTCGTACCGGCCCCACTCGGTGGCCAGCGCGCGCGTGAAGTTCACCAGCGCGCCCTTGCTGGTGTTGTAGGCGATGGACGTCATCGTTCCCGGCGGGTTGCCGAGGAGCCCGGCGATCGACGCGACGTTGATCACGCGCCCGGCGCGCCGCGGGATCATCGACGCGCGCCCGATCGCCTGCGTCAGCAGGAACACGGCGCGGACGTTCAGGTTCATCACCTTGTCCCAGGCTTCCGGCGGATGCTCCTCGGCCGGCGCACCCCAGGTGGCGCCCGCGTTGTTGACGAGGATGTCGACGTGGCCGAGCCGGGCGATCGACTCCTCGGCCAGGCGCGCTACCTGCGCCGGGTCGGACGAATCGGCGGCGATCCAGCCGGCCGAGCCGAGCCTCGACAGCCGCGCAACGGCGGCCTCGAGCTCGTCGGCCTTGCGCGCGGAGACGATCACGCGCGCGCCCATCTCCATGAACCCCTCGGCGATCTGCAGCCCGAGCCCGCGCGAGCCGCCGGTGACTAGCGCCGTGCGGCCGGTGAGATCGAGCAGTTGCTTCAGCGACATGCGGTCCCCTTCTACGCTTCGTAATCCATGCACTGGCGCTCGAGGCGGACGGCGCCGATGAACGGCTTCACGGCAACGTGCTTCGGATGGTCCTGGTAGGCGTCGAGCGCAGCCTTGTCCGCGAACACCGAGTACAGCACGACGTCGTACGTGGCTTCGAGGCCGGGCTGCGCGAGCGCCACCTCGAACTCGACGATGCCCGGCACGACGTCCCGGCAGCCGTCGAGCAGCGACTTCATCTTCGCCGCGTTGGCCGCCCGGTCGGCGCCCTCGGCGTGCTCCTTCAGCTTCCACATCACGATGTGCTTGATCATCCGGGCTCCCTAGAACCACTCGTTCTTCATGTCCATGGTCGTCGTATCGAGCGCGGCGACGAGGTCGAGCCAGGCGTCGACCTTCGGCAGCTCGTGCACGAAGAAGTAGCGGCACGCCTGCCACTTGCCGTGGAAGAAGTCACTGTCCGCGTCCCGGTAGTTCCTCGAGGCGGCGAGCGACTGGTCGAGCCAGATCCACGCGAGCACGACGTGGCCGAACGCCTCCAGGTACGCCGTGGCGTTGGCGAGCGTGCGCGCCGGATCGCCCGCCGACCACACCTTGCGCGTCACCTCGTTGACCCGCTGGACCCGCTCGGTCAGCATGCCGGCCCAGCGCCGCGTGTCCTCGTGCCCGGCCTGCCCCGCCTCGCGGATCGTCTGCTCCATCCACGAGCCGAGCAGCGCCAGCGCGGCGCCGTCCTGCATCACCACCTTGCGGCCCAGCAGGTCGAGCGCCTGGATGCCGTGCGTGCCCTCGTGGATCGCGTTCAGGCGGTTGTCGCGATAGAACTGCTCGACCGCGTAGTCGCGCGTGTAGCCGTAGCCGCCGAGCACCTGGATCGCAAGCGAGTTGCCTTCGACGCACCATTGCGACGGCCAGCTCTTCGCAACAGGTGTCAGGATGTCGAGCAGCAGCGTCGCGTTGCGGCGCTCGTCGTCAGTCGGCGCGGTGCGCTCGTCGTCGACCAGCGAGGCGCACAGCAGGTTCAGCGCGAGCGCGCCCTCCGCGTACGCCTTCTGCGCCAGCAGCATGCGTTTGACGTCGGCGTGCTCGATGATCGGGATCTGCGGCTGCGCGGGGTCCTTGCCCGCCGGGCCGACCGGGCGTCCCTGCGGGCGGCTGCGCGCGTAGTCGAGCGAGTGCAGGTAGCCGCCGTAGCCGAGCATCGCCGCGCCGAGTCCGACGCCGATCCGCGCCTCGTTCATCATGTGGAACATCGCGGCCAGCCCGCGGCCCGGTTCGCCGACGAGGTAGCCGATCGCGCCCTTCTTCCCTTGCGGCTGGAACTTGCCCTCGCCGAAGTTCAGCAGGCAGTTGACCGTTCCGCGGAAGCCCATCTTGTGGTTCAGGCCGGCGAGCACGACGTCGTTGCGTTCGCCGACCGTCACGGACGATGCCGCGCCCGTCCCCTCGACCGCGACGAGGAACTTCGGCACCACGAACAGCGAGATGCCCTTGACGCCCGGGATCGGCCGACCGTCCGGCCCCGGGATCTTGGCCAGCACGAGGTGGACGATGTTCTCCGCGAGGTCGTGCTCGCCTGCGGAGATCCACATCTTGTTGCCGGCGAGCCGGTACTGCGGTCCGAGCGGCGACTCGCCTTCGTACTCGGCGCGCGTGGCGATGTCCGACAGCGACGAGCCCGCCTGCGGCTCGGACAGGCACATCGTGCCGAAGAAGCGCCCGGCGAGTTCCGGGCGCACGAACGCGTCGACCTGCGCCGGGGTGCCGTGCGCCAGCAGCAGGTTCGCATTGGCGACCGTCAGCAGCGCGTAGCTTGACGTGGCGACGTTGGCGCTCTTGAAGCAGGCGAACAGCGCCTTCGTGACGACCACGGGCAGCTGCATGCCCCCCAGCGCCTCGTCGTGCTCGGCCGACATCAGGCCCGCTGCGCTGAACGCGTCGAGCGCCTGCCTGATCTCCGGGATCAGCCGGACCCGCTCGCCATCGAAGGCCGGCTCCTCGAGGTCGCTCTTGCGGTTGTGGGTGGCGAAGAGTTCGGCGGCGATCTGCCCGGCCGTGTCGAGCGCGGCATCGAACGTCTCGCGCGAGTGTTCGGCGTAGCGCGGCCGTTGCGTCAGGCGCTCGACGCCGAGCCACTCGTAGAGCAGGAACGCGAGGTCGCGGCGGGAGCAGATGAGTTCGGGCATGGCCGCGCTACTTCGGCCAGCGGCCGCTCTTCGCAGCCTCCACCAGCAGCGGCGCCGGCTGCCAGAACGCCGGGTCGGCGTTCGGGTTGCCGGCGAAGCGCTTCATCGTCGCGACCACGTTGTCGAGTCCCACCTGCTGGGCGTGGAACATCGGGCCGCCTTTCGCCACCGGGAAGCCGTAGCCGGTCAGGTAGACGACGTCGATGTCGCTCGCGCGCAGCGCGATGCCCTCCTCGAGGATCCTGGCGCCCTCGTTGACGAGCGCGTACACGCAGCGCTGCACGATCTCCTCGTCCGGGATCGCGCGCGGCGCGACTTCGATCTCGGCGCGGTATGACGCGATCAGGACCTCGATCTCGGGATCGGGAATCGGCGTTCGGCTGCCGGGCTCGTACCGATACCAGCCCTTGCCGGTCTTCTGGCCGAGCCGCCCCAGTTCGACGACGCGGTCGGCGATGCGCGAGTACGCGATGTGCGGCTTCTCGATGTAGCGCCGCTGCCGGATCGCGTAGCCGACGTCCATGCCCGCCATGTCGTACATCGTGAACGGGCCCATCGCCATGCCGAACTTGTAGAGCGCCGCGTCGACCTGCTGCGGCGACGCGCCCTCGTCGACCAGGAACAGCGACTGCCGGATGTACTGCTCGAGCATCCGGTTGCCGATGAAGCCGTCGCACACGCCCGAGACGACCGCAACCTTCTTCAGGCGCTTGCCGAGCTGCATCACGGTGGCGAGCACCTCCGTCGACGTCTTCGCGCCGCGCACCACCTCCAGCAGCCGCATCACGTTGGCCGGACTGAAGAAGTGCGTGCCGATGACGTCCTGCGGGCGCGAAGTCGCGGCGGCGATCTGGTCGACGTCGAGGGTCGACGTGTTGGTGGCGAGGATGGCGCCGCGCTTCATCGTCGAGTCGAGGCGCGAGAAGAGATCCTGCTTGACGATCATGTCCTCGTAGGCGGCCTCGACCACGATGTCGGCGCCGCGCAGCGCGGAGAAGTCGAGGGTCGGCTTCAGCAGCGCGACGCGCCTGTCGACGTCCTCCATCGACATGCGGCCCTTCTTCGCGGTCGCCTCCCAGTTCCGGCGGCAGGTCGCCAGCCCGCGGTCGAGCGCGGCCTGCTCCTTCTCGTAGACGGTCACCGGGATACCGGCGTTGGCGAAGCTCATCGCGATGCCGCCGCCCATCGTCCCGAAACCGATGATGGCCGCCGTGCGGATCGGCCGCGTCGGCGTGTCCGCGGGGACGTCGGGAATCTTCGCCGCGGCGCGTTCCGCGAAGAAGGCGTGGCGCAGCGCCTTCGATTCCGGCGACTGCACGAGCTCGATGAAGAGGCCGCGCTCGAAGCCCAGGCCCGCGTCGAACGGCTTCGTCGCGGCCGCTTCGACGGCGTCGACGCACTTCAGCGGCGCCGGCAGGCCGCGCGCCTGCTTCGCCACCTCGGCGCGCGCGCTGGCGAACATCGTCGCGGCATCGGCGCCGGCGGGCAGCGCGACCGCGCGGTCGCGCAGCTTCGGATGCGGCGCGCGCGCCGCCACTTCCTTCGCGAAGGCCAGCACGCCGTCGAACGAGCTGCGGTCGACGATCCTCTCCACCAGCCCGCTCGCCAGCGCATCGTCGGCCTTGACCGGGTCGCCACTGGTGATCATCCGCAGGCCCTTTTCCGCACCGACCGCGCGCGGCAGCCGCTGCGTGCCGCCCGCGCCCGGCAGCAGGCCGATCTTCACCTCCGGCAGCCCCAGCGACGCGTCCGGGGTGGCGATCCGGTAGTTGCAGCCGAGCGCGAGCTCGAGGCCGCCGCCCATGCAGACGCCGTTGATCGCCGCGATCACGGGCTTGGGTGAACGCTCCACCTGGTCGATCAACTGCAGCAGGTTGGGCTCGGCCAGCGCGGCCGGGGTGTTGAACTCGCGGATGTCCGCGCCGCCCGAAAAGACCTTGTCCGTGCCGGTGATGACGACGACCTTCACCGCGCTGTCGTCGAGCGCCTGTTCGAGCCCGTCGGACAGGGTCCGGCGCGCGACGTGGCCCAGTCCGTTGACGGGCGGGTTGTCGATCTGGAGCACGGCCACGTTGCCGCGGCGTTCGTAGCGAGTCGTCATCGATGTTCTCCGGGAAGGATCCGGCGGGCTCAGACTTCGAGCCACTCCTGCCGGATCAGTCGGTTGGCCTTCAGTTCGTCCGGGGTCCCGTGAAAGACCATGTGCCCATGACCCATCACGTAGACGCGCTGCGAGATCTGCAGCGCGATGGTGAGCTTCTGCTCGATGAGCAGGATCGACAGGCCGCGCTCCTTCAGTTCGCGCAGGAAGGTGCCGACCAGTTCGACGATCATCGGAGCGAGTCCCTCGGTGGGCTCGTCGATGATGACGAGCTCCGGGTCACCCATCATCGTACGCGCGAGGGTCAGCATCTGCTGTTCGCCGCCGGACAGCACGCCGGCTTCCGTGCGGGCGCGCTCCTTCAGCCGCGGGAACAGGCGGTACATGTCATCGAAGCTCCAGCGCCCCGGCTGGCGGCCTCTCCCGGACTTCAGGCCCAGCCGCAGGTTCTCCTCGACGGTGAGAGTCGGGAAGATGTCGCGGTTCTCGGGCACGTAGCCGATGCCGAGGTGCGCGATCTCGTAGGTCTTCAACCGGGTCAGGTCGCGCCCCTTGAAGTCCAGCGTGCCGGTGCAGTCGACGAGGCCCATGATCGCCTTCGCCGTGGTCGAGCGACCGACGCCGTTGCGCCCGAGCAGGCTGACGATCTCGCCGCGGCCGACCGCGAGGTCCACGCCGTGCAGGACGTGGCTCTTGCCGTAGTAGGCCTGCAGGTGCTCGACTCGAAGCAAGGTTTCGCCGTTCATCTCACGCGTGCTCCGCCTGCGTGCCCAGGTAGGCCTCCCGGACCGCCGCGTTGCCGCGGATCTCGGCCGGCGTGCCGGTGGCGATCACCTGGCCGTAGACGACCACCGAGATGCGGTCGGCCAGTCCGAACACGACCCCCATGTCGTGCTCGACCATCAGCAGCGTCTTGCCGACCGTCACGTCGCGGATCATGTCGACCGCGCGCCGGCTCTCGGCGCGGCTCATGCCGGCCGTGGGCTCGTCGAGCAGGATGACGTTCGCGCCGCCCGCGATCGTGATGCCGATCTCGAGCGCGCGCTGCTCGGCGTAGGTGAGCAGGCCCGCCTGGATGTCGCGCCGGCGCTTCAGGCCGACACGCTCGAGGACTGCCTCGGCGCGCTGTTCCGCATCCTCGAGCTTGTTCAGGTTCTTCCAGAACGCATACCGGTGCCCGAGCGACCACAGCACCGAGCAGCGCAGGTTCTCGAACACGCTCAGCCGGTGGAACAGGTTCGTGATCTGGAAGCTGCGCGACAGGCCGAGGCGGTTGATCTCGAACGGCTTGCGCTGCGTGATGTCCGTCCCGTTCAGCCGGATGCGCCCGGAGGTGGCATGGAAGCGGCCGCTGATCAGGTTGAAAAGCGTCGACTTGCCGGCGCCGTTGGGGCCGATGATCGCGTGGCGCTCGCCCGCGGGCACCGCGAGCGTGACGCCGCGGATGATCTCGGTCTTGTCGAACCGCTTGGTGACGCCGTCGAGCTCGAGAACGGGCGCGTTGGCGCTCATGGATTCTCCCTAATCCAGTCCTCGATCTCGACCTGCACCGCATCCCACTGTTCCTTGAAGCGGCGGCGGTAGTACTCGAACGCGGCGCCGGCCGCCAGGAACACCGAGGTCGCGAACACCCAGGTGGTGGCGCGCGTGGTGTCGAACAGGAAGCCGAACAGCCGCACGCTCGCGCCCTGCCCCACGTTCAGCGTCACGTGGTACATGAGCTCGATCAGCATCACGGCGCCGAAGGCGAGCGCCAGCGCGGCCGACAGCACGCCGAAGTACGGGTCGCGCAGCCGCCCGAACTTCCCGAACTTCATCACGCGCAGGTTCATCAGGATCAGGCTCGACAGGCCGCCCGGCGCGAACAGCACCAGCAGCACGAAAAACACGCCGAGGTAGAGCTGCCAGGCCTTGGTGAATTCCGACAGCGCCACCGAGAAGATCACGAACACGATCGCGCCGAGGATCGGGCCGAAGAAGAACGTCACCCCGCCGATGAAGGCCGCGAGCAGCACCCCGCCTGACCGGATCGCGTGGACGTTCTCCGCGCTGACGATCTCGAAGTTGATCGCCGTGAGCCCACCGGCGATACCGGCGAAGAAGCTGGACAGGATCAGCATCAGCCAGCGCACCCGCTGCGTGTTGTAGCCGATGAACTCGGCGCGCTCCGGGTTGTCGCGCACCGCGTTGGCGATGCGGCCGAGCGGCGTGTGCGTCAGCGCGAACATCGCGATCATGCAGGCGAACGACCACGCGGCGATCAGGTAATAGACCTGGATCGCGGGGCCGAAAGTGAGGCCGGGGATGCCGAGGAACGGCGCGCCGGCGGCGCGGTCACCGGTGATGCCGCCCTCGCCCCCGAAGAAGCCGGGAAACATCAGGGACGCGGCGAACACCATCTCGCCGATGCCGAGCGTGATCATCGCGAACGGCGTGCCGGCCTTCTTCGTCGTCAGGTAGCCGAACACGATGCCGAAGAAGGCGCCTGCGAGGCCGCCGATCAGCGGCAGGAGCGAGACCGGCCACGCGAGCGTGCCGGCGCCGATCGCCTTCATCGCGTGCATCGCGAAGTAGGCCCCCAGCCCCGAGTAGACCGCGTGCCCGAACGACAGCATGCCGCTCTGCCCCAGCAGCATGTTGTACGACAGCGCGAAGATGATCATGATGCCCATCTGCGACATCAGCGTCAGCGCGAAGCCCTTGCTGAAGAACGCCGGCATCACGGCGAACAGGAACGCCGTGAAGCCCCACACGACCCAGCGCCCGAAGTTCAGCGGCCTGTAGGCGACCTGCCCCACGTTCGGCGGAAAGGCGGAGTCCGGCGCCACGTCAGTCCTCGCGGGTCCCGAGCAGGCCCTTGGGCCGGACGATCAGGATCAGCACCAGCAGCAGGTAGGGCAGCACGGGCGCGACCTGCGACAGCGTCAGCTTCAGCACCTCGTAGCCGGGCGTGCCGGGCCCGACGTTCGCGCCGAGCGCGTTGAGCCCGGACGCGACCGACCAGTCGGACACCTTGCCGAAGCTCTCGAGCAGGCCGATGAGCAGCGCCGCGACGAACGCCCCGGCGAGCGACCCCATGCCGCCGACGACGATCACGACGAACACGATCGCGCCGACCGTGCCGGCCATCGCGGGCTCGGTCACGAACGCGTTGCCGCCCACCACGCCGGCGAGTCCGGCGAGCGCCGAGCCGCCGCCGAACACCAGCATGAACACGCGCGGCACGTTGTGCCCGAGCGCCTCGACCTGTTGCGGATGGGACAGCGCAGCCTGGATCACAAGGCCGATGCGCGTGCGGGTCAGCACCAGCCAGATGGCGACCAGCATGGCGAGCGCCACCGCCATCATGAACATGCGGTACTGCGGGAAGATCACGTTGAACGACTGCAGCCAGCCCACCGGCCCGTCGAGTTCTGCCGGCACCCGGTACGGCACCGCCGCGCGGCCCCAGATCACCTGCACCAGTTCGACGACGATGTAGGACAGGCCGAACGTGAACAGCAGCTCCGGGACGTGTCCCCACTTGTGCACGCGACGCAGCCCCCAGCGCTCGACAACGGCGCCGAGCGCGAACAGCACCAGCGGCGCCAGCACCAGTGCCGCCCAGAAGCCGATCCACGTGCTGATCTGGTAGGCGACGTAGGCGCCCAGCATGTAGAAGCTGGCGTGCGCGAAGTTCAGCACGCCCATCATCGAGAAGATCAGCGTGAGGCCGGCGGCGAGCATGAACAGCAGCAGCCCGTAGCTGACGCCGATCAGTGCCTGGCTGATGATCGATTCCATCGAGGCCGTGGACGTGAACGCAAAACCGGCCCGGGGATGCCGGGCCGGAGGTGCTCAA
>Ga0105104_10000694_pt1 | contig 25997 bp, 27 predicted proteins | sample PPLLaktember2015_3_FD_87034 | JGI IMG/M metagenome (GOLD analysis project Ga0105104, IMG submission 87034) | Freshwater sediment microbial communities from Prairie Pothole Lake near Jamestown, North Dakota, USA - PPLs Lake P7 Core (6) Depth... | ecosystem: Environmental > Aquatic > Freshwater >...
TCTGCGTCGCCCGGGCGCGTAGCTCAGTTGGTTAGAGCGCTACTATCACACAGTAGAAGTCGGGGGTTCGAGTCCCTCCGCGCCCACAATAACGAGCCAAAAGGCTCGTTATTTCTTAATTACGGAGTACCGCCTTAAAGCTGGACCCGAAATTTGATCTCGCCTGCAAATTGCTGCCGAAATTTGGCATGTAGATGACGAGCGGTAAACATTTCTGTCTTATAATTCAATCAATGCCTACAAGAACCAACGAAGCCTGGCTTTCAGACCTGGCAACTCCCGGACCAGCGCGCGAAGCCGCCCTGGAAGATCTGCGTGATGTCATCCAGAAAGGTTTGCCGTATGCACTTTCACGCTGGCTCTCCCCGGATCAACCGCAATTCAATTCCCTGGTCGAGGAAGTGACTCAGGAAACCCTCCTGCGCGTCCTGGACCAGTTGGGCACCTTCGAGGGCCGCAGCCAGTTCACGACCTGGGTTCACAAGATCGCGGTGCGCATTGCCCTCACGGAGCTCCGCCGGAAACGCTGGCGCGATTCGTCCCTGGATGAGCTTACCGAGAACGAGGACGTTCCCCCACCCCCGGGCCTGCTCGCCGACCCCCAGGCGGGACCCGAGACCTCCGCCGAGCGCGCCGATATGCTGGCACGCGTCAGCCGCATCATCGAAGAGGAGCTGACCGACCGTCAGCGCCAGGCGCTCATCCTGCTCGGTGTCCAGGACATGCCTATGGAAGACGCGGCGCGCAAACTCAAGACCAATCGCAACGCCCTCTACAAGCTGCTGCACGACGCCCGCCTGCGGCTGAGACGACGCCTCTCCATGGAAGATATCTCACCTTACGAAGTCCTGACTCTTTTCGAACATAAGTAAGATTAGCAAAATGCCGAACATCAAAACAAAGACTATGAACATCCGCGCCATCATTCAAAAGATCAAGAAGAGCTTCAACCACGGTGAAGAACTCCCCAACGAGGCGGTCCTGGGCTTCCTGCAAGTACTGGAAAACGTACAGGAAGAGGGCTGTTCTTGTGATGAGGTCTTTACACGGATCGACGAGTATGTGGAAAGAGAAGTGAACAAGAAGGATGCTGAGGAGTTAATGCCGCTTGTCCGTGAGCACCTGGATCTATGTCCGGACTGCTGCGAAGAATATGAGGCACTCCTGGATGTTCTGGAGAAAACCAGTCAGGAACAAAAATGACGGGTGATCGCCCGTCATTTTTGTTCTATAAGTTTGTCAGGTGCTCGTTGGGGGCTATTCATACTCGAACAATTTTTCACCCGCCCGGATCGGGACCTTCAACCGGTTCTCCGCCGGAGTGATCGGGCAGGACCACATCTCGTTGTAGGCGCAGTAAGGGTTATACGCCACATTAAAATCCACGAGGAAGCGATTCCCATATAGCTCTTCAGGCTCGAGATACCGCCCGGCTGGGTAGGTCTCTTTTCCAGCCAGCGAATCGACAAACGGCAGAAAATACCCGTTCTCATTTTGATAGATCGTCAACTCCGCTTCCTGGTTCTCCACCAGGAACTTAAAGCGCGAATGACGCACATACGTCTGTACTCCTCCCGTGGAAGTTTGCATTTGCATGGGTTGCTGATCAAACAGTTTCTCCACCTGCACTTCGAGGCGCAGCGCTTCATTCTCAGGGAAATACTGCAAGCCTTGGAAACTGCGTTTTTGTTCAGGCGTTAACGGACTTTGCGGATGATCGCGAAAGAATTCATCTTTTTCCGCACGAAAATCACTCAGGTCACTCATTAAAATCTCCAATTCATTTTATTCCACCAATGCAAGAGCCTTGCGAAGGTTATGCCGAACAGGCCCTGCATGTTATTAGAACCTTCACAAGACTCATTTCATCTTATTTCTAGATAGAGGCAAAAGGCGGATTCTTACACAAACCCGCCGCGGACTCGAACACCTTTGGTCCCCTTGCGAATTCCAATATCTTATGCTATGGTTGCTTAAAGACGAAACCACATATGACATCGCCCGAAAAAACTGTTTTGATCATTGAAGATGAAGCCGACGCCGCTGAACTGTTCGCAGAAATGATGCGGGTCAGCGGTTTTCGCGTACTGAAAACCTCCTCCAGCACACCCGCCATAGCCATGATGACCGCCGAGAAACCAGATGTCATCCTGCTGGATATCATGATGCCCGAGATCTCGGGCCTCGATATCTTACGGCAGATGCGCCGCGACCCCGCGCTTGCCCGCATCCCGGTTGTCGTGATCACCGCCAAGAGCATGCCGGCGGATATCAAAAACGGCATGGAAGCAGGCGCCTCCACCTACCTCACCAAGCCCGTCGGCTTCCTCGAACTGAAAGAGGCGGTGGAACACGCGCTGGGCAGTCAATCCGCAGCCGGTTGAAAACATGAACCTTCTGCGCGCCTTCATCGCCGTTGAGATTCCTCTTCCAATACGACAAGCCGTCAATAGTGCAACGTCTGATCTGCAAAAAGAGATCAATTCATTGGTCCGTTGGGTTCCAATGGAAAACATGCATTTGACGTTGAAATTCCTGGGCGATGTTTCCCCCTCCAACGTGGACATGTTGACCCAGATGATCCGCGCCGAAGCGGATCTCTTCCACTGCTTCGATTTCGAACTAAACGGACTCGGTTCTTTCCCAAACCTGAAGCGACCGCGCGTGATCTATATCGGGATCCAGGCTCCGGCCATGCTGGAGGCACTCCACCGTGGGATCGAGTCGGCCTCCCGTCGATTAGGTTACGAATCGGAAGAACGCGGCTTTTCACCGCATCTGACCATTGGGCGCGTCAAACAAAATATCGCGCCGGCCGAACAGCAGACCATCCGCCGTGCCCTCGAAGGGACAAAGATTGACTCCCTCGGCACAGCCAGAGTAGACTCGCTCCACCTGTACAAAAGCGATCTGCAATCCACAGGCTCGGTGTACACGAAGCTATATTCCGCACCATTGAAAAAGTCATAATTCATCACGAGGTGATATCTGAACGCACTTGAACTTGCACATAAAATCGTCGCCGTCCTGGAGGACAAAAAGGGCGAAGAGATCCTGATTCTCGACATTAAAGACATTGCATCCTTTACCGATTATTTCGTCATTTGTAACGGCACCAGCGACCGTATGCTCGACGCGCTCGCCAAAGGCGTACTCGAAGCCACCAAGAAGGATTATAAGAAGAAGAGCCGGGTGGAGGGGCAATCACAGGAAGGCTGGCTCGTCCTCGATTACGGCGATGTGGTCGTGCATCTCTTCTCACCCGACCAGCGCGAGCATTACGATTTGGAAGAATTATGGAGTGACGGGAAAGTACTGCTGAAAGTTCAATAGCCACCAACGACGCAAGCAACCAAAGGAGCCACTATGAAGCGCCAGGAAGCAGTAGACTTTGTAGTTATTCAACTCGGCAAGCACCGCCAGCGAAATGACATCATTCAAAAGCTTTGTGAGTCAGGCGGTATGAATTGGCGTGATGCGGAGAAGTTTGTCCGGCAAGTGGAGGTCGAAAATCAAGGCGCAATTGCGCTGAAACAAAGCCCACTGGTCACTCTCTTCGGTTTGGGTACCATCATAGGCGGGCTCGGCTTGATGGTCTGGATTGGATTTGAAACCCTGCAAGGAACGATCATATTTTTCATGAGTTTTCCTATCCCCTGGCTGGGTAATATAGCCTATTTCTTCACAGGACTGGCTATGTTTGGCGCTGGAATATGGGGAATATGGGACACACTTTCACGAATTTGGAATAGCTAATTCTGCAGCCGGTGGTTTAGAAAATTCGTGTCAAGCAGGAGTTCTGTGCAGGCAAGTCCTTTTCGCCTGCAAAACAACATCCCGCAGACTAAGTCTGCGGGATGTTTTCATTTTTACCTCTTACTTCAAACTATTTCTCAAATATCCACTGATCCACTTCGCGTTTCCAATCGACAAGTTCTTCCTTCTTAAACCATAAAGCAGCTTCATTCGCGCCGTTCTCCACACTATCCGAGGCGTGGGTGAGATTCCGCCCCACTTCCAGGGCAAAGTCATGTCGCAGGGAACCCGGCGCGGCTTCTGTCGGGCGCGTCGATCCCATCGTCTGGCGGATCGCGGCGATCGCGTTGGGACCTTCCCAGACCATCGCCATGACAGGTGCAGAGGTAATGTAAGAGATTAGTCCTTCGTAGAACGGTTTACCTTTATGAATGGCATAATGCGTTTCAGCAAGCTCCTTGCTGACCTGAATGAATTTCGCGGCAACCAGACGAAGCCCGCGGCGCTCGAGACGTGAGATCACCTCTCCGATCAGCGCGCGTTGGACACCATCTGGTTTGACTAAGACGAGCGATCTTTCCACAGATTTCCTCCAAGATTAAATTTGTGGGCGAGATTCCATCCCGCCCTCCAAGTTGAAACAAAGCAAATGGCGATGACCCCAATCGCCCCACAAGGCTAGCGCAAAAGCTCTTCTGCTTTTGTATATGAGTCCAATGCATCCTGCAAGCGGTTGGCACGCATGTACGCATCGCCGAGCGACTGCCAGATGCTCACTTCCACAGGATAACGGTACAGCGCTTCACGCAGATCGTAAATGACATCTTCAAGGAAGCGGCCCTTCTTGATGAGCCTGCCGTAGTTCTCGAGGGCGCCAGGGATATTGCTGCGCGAGAGCTCATTGCGTGCCTGCCCCAAAACCGGGTCAAGAGATATCGCGGGTTCCGGCATTCTGCGGACCGGCGGCTCTTTAGCAGGTTTGAGAGGAGCAGTGGGTTTCTTCGGTCTTTCCTCGACAGCTACAGGCGCAGGAGGTGGAACCACAGGGGGTGTTACCGGTGGAGTTGCAGGCGGAGCGACCGGCTCAGGTTGTTTCGTTTCCACCGGATGCCAGTCGGTCGCGCGTGTCGGTTCGATCTTGGTGGGTTCCGCCACCACTTCGCCGGTCTCATCGCGCAGCCAGGCAGGCAGACCTTCGTCGGAGGCAGGTGCGATCTGCGGAGCCTCTTCCTCATCCAATCCTCTCAGCCAACTGGGAAGATCGCTCGTTTCCACTTTTGGCGTCTCCTGGGGGATAGGTTCCTGCTTCTCGATGGAAGCCATCCACTCCGATTCTTCAGCCATTGCACCTGCAGCTTCAGGGGCAGGTGATTCGGCGGCAGATTCTTGCTCCTCGTCGATGCTTTGCATCCAGGCTGGCAGGTCATCCGCCGGCAAAGTTTCCGCAGGCTGAGGTTGGGGTGCGACCTGCTCGGGTTCATCCAGGTTCTTCAGCCACACCGCCGTTTCATCCATGGATGGAGTTTCGGCTGCAGGCGCAGTCTCTTCCTCGTCCAGGCTTCGCAGCCAGGCCGCGGTGTCATCGATGGAGGCAAGCTGTTCGGGTACCGGCGTAGGCGCAGGAGGTTGCTGAGCCTCCACATCTTTGGCTTGTTTGACCCAATCAGGTTCTTCCTGTAGACGTTCCTCGGGCTTCGTCAACAAACCTTCGGTCGCGCCTTGTTTGGCGGCGAGATTTTCGAGCCAGGCAAAGGAGTCGTCCCGTTCCTGTTCGCTCTTGCCAAGTTCTTCGAGGTTTGCCACCGGTTCTGTGACGGCTGGTGACTCCTCTTGAGGAGCCTGCGCCGCGACTGTTTCCTGGGGTTGATCGCCCAGACTCTTGGCTTGTTGAACCCATTCCGGTTCCTGTTCGAGGCGCTCCTCCGGTTTGGTCAGCAGACCTTCGGTCGCGCCCTGTTTGGCAGCCAGACCCTCAAGCCAGGCAAACGAATCATCCTGTTCCTGTTCGCTCTTTCCAAGTTCTTCCATATTGCCGGCCGGCTGTGCAACAGGAGGTGGTTGGACGGGAGGTTGAGCAGGAGGTTGTTGAACCTCCGCACCCTTGACCTGTTTGATCCAATCAGGTTCCTCCTCCAGACGTTCCTCCGGCTTGGTCAACAAGCCTTCGGTGGCGCCCTGCTTGGCAGCCAGGTTTTCAAGCCATGCGAAGGAATCATCCTGTTCATCACTGCTCATACCCAGGGATTCTGTTGCCGGGGGTTCAGAGCTGGAAGCAGGAGCCAGTTGACCGGCCTCGGCTGTCAATTCATTGAGGAAATCAAACTCATCGGTTGCAGCCGGTGTGGTTGAGGCTGCTTCGGGTTGGCTTCCCAATTCGCGCAGGAAATCAGATTCACTGCTCGCGGCTTCCATGGGTTTGGATTCGGCTTCCTCACCTAGTTGACTAAGCCAATCCAGGTCTCCACCCGAGGCGGCAGCGGGAGTCGCTTCCGTTTCACTGGCAAATGACTTGAGCCAGTCCGGCTGATCGTCTGAGGCGGCGGAGGCGGGTTGTTCGGAGGTGCCAAACTCTTTCAACCAATCAGGTTGATCTTCAGATGGTTGCGATTGCGAAGCAGGTTGACTCAACTGATCCATCCAATCCGCCTGGTCACTTGGTTCAGAGGAGACCGGCAACGCACTTGTACCAATTTTATTGATCCAGTCAGGTAATGGCTCTTCTGCGTCCGCCGGAGTTTCAGCAGGCTTTGGCGGAGCCATCGCTTTCACCCAATCTGGCAGGTCGCCCTGCTCGATGGATTGATCTGCCGAAGCAGGTTCGGCTTCGGCGAAGACAGGTTTACTTTCATCGAACGCGCCGGTGGATTCGCCCCAGCCAGCCGCGCGTAAAAAGTCTGGAATTTCGTCCGCAGGTTCTGCCGGTCTGACGGGGGGCACTGCCGCGTCGAACGGAGGAACAGACGTCGGCTGGGAGAGGCTCGGGGGCTCGCTAAAGTTTTTCTTGAGCCAGTCCGGTTCCTCCTCCTGGCGCTTGCCGCCTTCGAGAGAGATCGCCTGGGTCGTTTCCCAATCGGGCTGCAGCCCCACGGGCTGGCCGTTCCAATCCAAACGCTCGAGAGTGACTGCCATGTTGGGGACTTCATCGGATAAGAAGACCGAGCTTGTGACCTGCGCCGCATAGGGATCAAGCTCCACCACGCGCTGACGGTACGGCTGCACACTTTCCGGGTGATCCACGCCCAGGATCTCAACAAGCACGCGATTGGCATCGAAACAATAAGGATTCGTGCGCAGGAGCGCCGAGGCGACTTCCGCCGCGTCGTTTTTCAATCCCGTGCGATAGTAGGCACGTGCCAGCAGCACCTGCATATCCATGCGGCCCGGGTCTTCCTTCAAAATTCCTTTAATTTCGGAAATTGCCTGCGGATACAACTCCCCGCGCACATAGCTGTTCGCCAACGCCCCACGCGTCATGCGGATCTTCGGAGGCTGCACGCCGTCGCGGCGGCCGTAGAGACGCTGCAACTCGCTCATGATCGCGGCATTCGTCGCCTGGGTGTCGTAGGCGCGTTCCATGTGCCAGATCGCTTCATCGAGTCTATTCTCTTCATCACGGACAATGCTTATGCCCACATTCGCAACAAAATCGTCCGGAGCGGCAACAAGCACGCGCGAAAAAATATCCGCGGCATCCGAATAACGCTTGTATTCAAGATACGCTTTACCCAGCAAACGATAGGTTTCGAGATGTTTGGGGAATGTCTTAAGGATGTGCTTGCAATGGGCAACCGCTTCGTCGAGTTGACCCCGGTCGATCATTGCTTCGATTTCTTGATTATAGACCCGCAGGGATACTTTGGCCATGAAGTTGTCTGCTCCTGCATTAAGTATGCCCCATTACTAAAATTAACGCAAGTCTACGAGCCTTACAGCGCCCATTTATTCGTAAAACAGGGGAAGACTCTCCACGGGTTGTTCGCTAAAAATGTGCGCCGAAAGGACTGCCTCGCGAGCCTCCGCCAGCTTTTCCGCACGATTGGCGTGGACCGTGAAGAGCGGCTCACCCTTTTCCACGTGGTCGCTGACTTTGTGGTGGATGACGAAGCCCACAGCGTGGTCGATGGGATCGGACTTGCGAGCGCGCCCCGCCCCCAGCACGACCGCCGCTTCCCCGATGGTCCGCGCCTGGACCTGTGCCAGGTAGCCGTCCCGCGGCGACTTCACCGCCTCGACATATTCCGCGCCCGGGAACCGGGAGGGGTCATCCACGTAGGAGAGATCACCGCCCTGCGCCTCGACCAGCACCCGGAATTTCTCGAAGGCGGAACCGTTCACGATCGATTTTTCCGCCATTGCACGCCCTTCTGCCAGGTCCCTGGCGCGCTTTCCCAATACCAGCATATGCGCGCTGACGTGCAGACAATGTTCGAGGAAATCTGCGGGACCGTTATCCTGTAAGGTTTCGATGGCTTCCACGACTTCCAGCGAGTTGCCGACCGCGTTCCCAAGCGGTTGATTCATATCGGAGAGCAAAGCCACAACCTCGCGCCCCGCCAGTTGACCGATGTCCACCATCAGGTCCGCAAGCTGGCGTGCCTCTGCGAGGGTCTCCATGAACGCGCCGAGCCCCGTTTTGACGTCGAGCAGGATCGCCTGCGCGCCGGCGGCTAATTTCTTGCACATGATCGAGGAGGCGATCAACGGGATGGACTGGACCGTCCCGGTCACATCGCGCAGGGCGTACAGTTTCCCATCCGCCGGCGCGAGATCGAGGGATTGACCGGTCAGCACGATCCCTTTCTCTTTGAGTTGATGTTTGAATTCTTCCGTGGTGAGATCCACCCGGTAGCCCGGAATGGATTCCAGCTTATCGAGCGTGCCGCCGCTGAAGCCCAGTCCGCGCCCGGACATTTTGCCAACGGGCAATCCGCAGGCTGCGACGATCGGCAGGACCGCCAGGCTGGTCTTGTCCCCCACTCCGCCGGAGGAATGCTTGTCGACTGCCCGGTCCACCACATCGCTGAGATCGAGCATGTGACCCGAGTTTGCCATCGCAAGCGTCAGGTCGGTGGTTTCACGCGGGGTCATGCCATTCAGCAGGACTGCCATAAGAAATGCTGAAGCTTGATAGTCAGCCACTTCCCCCGAAATAAAACTCTTGATAAAGAACTCGATCTCTGCCAGAGACAGTTCCTGTTTATCCCGTTTCTTGATAATAATATCCACAGCGCGCATGGAAATCTCCTTATGAGAATCTGCGCGTGTATTTTATCGCATTAAATAAATGTAGGTCACGCTTAAAGCGTGACCTACATAAGGGTGGTCTACTCAACTTTTACTAACTTATATCCGTCTTTTGAATCCTGCACGACCCAGCCCAGGGACGCGATCTCCTCGCGCAGTTTATCCGATTCCGCCCAGTTTTTGTTCGCGCGCGCTGCCACGCGCTGCTCCACCAGGGCGATGACTTCATCCGATGGCCGGTCATCCGCAGGGGGCGGAGCATTCAGGCACATCTCCCACACATGCTCAGGGATATCCTTTTCAAGGGAATCAGGGATACGAAACTCGCCCAACTCATTGAGCGGAAACTTCGAACCGGAGGCGTACATCTCCGGGTCGCATTCGCGCACCAGCGAGACGGAGCTGACTCCGCTCACTTCACATAGCCCCGTTTCAAAGTCGAGGATGATACCCGTATGTTCGTCCAGCCCGATCGTTTGGTTCTCCGGCGGGAGCAGGTCGCACCACTCGGCGAAGCGATCCATGCCGATGAAACAACGACTGGTATCGAGGTCCACGCCGCCATCGGCGTTATTCCAGTGCGGGATGAAGGAGACATGCAGTCCAAAATCGGAAAAGAGATTCAGCCCATCCACCGCGTGGACGTCCTGCCCAACCTTGTAGATCTCGTACACGGGCAAGGCATGGGCACCGACGGAAATCGTCGCCGCGGAAGCAAATATCAGCGTCGCGCCGAGGCGATGTCGCGCCCGGATAATGTCCCAGGTGAGCGTATCCTGCAAATGCCGGATCGCATACGTGGGGCTGCCCGGGCCCATGAAGATCATGTTGGCATACAGAAGCGGCTTGACGATCTCCGGGTCATCGGGACTGAAAGCAGAATTCTTTTTGCGGGCAGGGATCGCATTCACAACAGGCTTGTAGTTCTGCAGGCGTGTCTTCATAAAATCACCGACACGCCCCACAACCTGCGCAGAGTTCAACTCGAAGCCGGCCGGGGTCTCCATGAGCGCAATGCGGAGAGATCCGTCGAGATTGCGGGCAAGCGTTTCAAAAATACGACCTCCCGCAAGAGAGGTCTCACCAGAACCGAGAAAAGCAATTTGTCCAAGTGCCATGAGGGTTTCCCGTAGTCAGTTTTCAGTAATCAGTGGTTAGTCATCAGTTGGATGCGGCGTTAAGTTCATCTATTACTTGAAGAAATTCCTCATTGGAAGGGATATCGGACATCGAGCTGCCGTAATGCGCAAAGCGGACATAGCCTTCGGCATCGACGACACAGTTCAAAGGCATGCGTCCCAGCTTGAAGAGATTCACTTCCTGACGATACATTCTCGCTACGGAATGGCCCGGGTCAGGCAGACCAATAAAGGGGATCTTTTGATCGGCCCAATACTGCCTAAAGATGTCCAGCGGATCAGGTCCGACAGCCAAAATTTCCACGCCGCGGCGCTGGAATTCTTCATATTCATCCCGAAGACGCGCCAACTGCGCGCGGCAGTAGGGTCAGGCAAAGCCGCGCAGGAACGCCAGCAGGACCGGCTTGCCACGGAAGCCGGATAAACGAACGATATTGCCCTGGACATCTTTCAATTCAAAATCGGGAGCCAGTTCCCCAGGCGTAATTAGTTTACTCATCTTGAACCAACTCTTTCGCCTTTGTCCAAACCTCATCGAACATCTTCACGGTTAGCTTCCCGGTCAGTGTATTTTGCTGACTGGGATGGTAGGAGCACAATAACCAGGGTCCAGTGTTCGGTAGGTCAGTGTTCAGTTTGTAGAGTGCGCCGTGTGCAAACTTGAATTCTGAATTGCGAATACCATAGATCTTTAGAATTCTTTCGAACGCCACGCGGCCCAGGCATACGATCACCTTGGGCTTCAGGATTTCCAGGTCGCGCTCGAGATAAGGCTGACAGTTATTTAGCTCTTCAGGCGTGGGCTTATTATCGGGAGGGACGCAGCGGGCAGATGCCGCGAGATAAAGGTCTTTCAGGGTGAGACCATCGTCTCGAGACACAGCCGTCGGCTGGTTGGCAAACCCGGCGCGGTACAAGGCCGGATACAAAAACCCGCCCGAGGCATCGCCCGTAAAATTGCGACCTGTCCGATTGGATCCGTGTGCACCGGGCGCCAGACCCACAACCAGGACGCGCGCCTGCGGGTCGCCGAATCCGGGTACCGGCTTGCCCCAGTATTCCTGATCCTGATAGGCCTTGCGCTTGACGCGTGCCACCTCCTCACGCCAAGCGACAAGACGAGGGCATTTACGGCAGGTTATGATTTCTTCGTTAAGTTTTTTCAAACTATCCATAAATCAATTGTATACTGCAATTTGTAACTTTTTCCAGAAAATCACATATAGTTGCTATAGAGAAACTCATGCTCGGTTTCGAACAATTATATGTAGCGTATTCCCCCGATGTGTATCGATTTGCCAGTTGGCTGGCAGGCAACTCTAAAGATGCCGAGGATATTACATCTGAAACCTTCGTGCGCGCTCTGAAGAAAAATCATATCCATCATCCTCTGGATGAGTCCCATCCCGGCACTGCTCCCCCTGCTCAACAGACCCTGGAAGATCAAAGCGATCTGGATTGGATGCGTCGAACTCTGCAAACTCTCCCCGAGGTCGATCGTTCAGCCTTCGTGATGAGAGTCCAATCTGATCTGCCCTATGCGCAGATCGCGCGCGTTCTGCAACTACCGGAAAGCACGGTCAAAGTCAAGTTGCACCGAGTTCGGGCGTTGGCACTGGCGCGTGATCTAAGCTTGCTGTAAAAGTGCCCTTTCTCCTGTTTTGAAGTAAACCTAAATAAACCTCTGAATAAACCCTTTACAGATTGCCCTGGCAGATAAGCCTGCTAAGATGGGATTGCTCGTATGGAAAGGTCTTTTCGTGAATAGGAGAGAAAGGAAACTCTATGAAAAAAGTTACGAAGGGTGTGATTTTGGATCTTTTGCCCTTGTATCTGGCGGGGGAGGTCAGCAATGATACCGCCGCGCTGGTAAAGGAATATTTGGAAACCGATCCCGAATTGGCAGAAGCCGCCGAGGAAATGGCAAAAACCGATTCGCTGGGCAAAGTGCCCATCTCATTTAAGAAGGAGGTCGCGCTGGAAACTTACCAGGAAGCAAAAAAATGGATGACAATCCGCACACTTGGGCTGGCTGCCATTCTGGCCATCGTCTTAATGTGTTGTTTCACAACAGCAACGTTAAGTTACGTGCTATAGAAGCGATGGCAGGTTTTGCAGTTGCTTTGGAAATCAAAATGAACCTGGTTGTAAAAACTCGGTCCACGCGACGAACCCGTTGCGCTGGTTTGATCATGATCCACAAACAACTACAGTATCAGCATTGCATCCCCAAACGAATAAAAACGATAGCCTTCTCGAATGGCAGTTTCGTAGGTTTCCAGAATCTTTTCCCGCCCTGCGAAGGCACTGACCAGCATCAGCAGCGTGGACTTTGGCAAATGGAAATTCGTGATCATCGTATCGACAACCTTAAATTGATACCCGGGTAAGATAAACAGAGAAGTAGGGCCAACAAAAGGTGATGTTCGAGATTCGGGAATCGGGAGTCGTGAGTCGGCAGAACCGACTTCCCATTCCCGATTCCCACTTCCCGCCGATTCCAATGTTCTCACCGATGTCGTTCCAACTGCAACCACTTTCCTGCCTGCCCGCTTCGTTTCATTGATCAAATCCGCAGTGTCCTGTGGCAATTCACACCACTCAGTATGGATAACATGTTCTTCGGGATTCTCTTCCGTCACCGGCGCGAAGGTATCCAAGCCAACGTGCAACGTGACATAGGCGATCTTCACGCCCTTGACCTGCAGCTCCTCCAGCAGACGCGGTGTGAAATGGAGGCCGGCGGTCGGCGCGGCAGCGGAGCCGGGTTCGCGCGCGTAGACGGTCTGATAACGTTCCGGATCGTTCAGCTTCTCGTGAATATACGGCGGGAGCGGGACATTCCCCACCTTTGCAAAATACGGCTCGATGGGTTCCGAAAATTTGATTAGGCGTTCCGAACCATTGAGTATTTCAACGATCTCCGCTTTCGGTCCATTCTCTATCTCCATCAGTTTGCCTACGCGCAGACCTTTTCCGCCCACCAGCGCTTCCCAGGTCAGTTCGTCGCGGCGGCGCAGGAGCAGCAGCTCCACGCGCCCACCTGTTTCTTTGCGGGCATAGATCCGGGCAGGGATGACACGCGTTTGATTCAGTACCAGCAGATCCCCTGCATGCAAATAATCACCGATCTCGCGAAAGATACGATGCTCCAATTCTCCGCGGTCACGATGCAAAACAAGCAAGCGGGATGAATCGCGCGGTTCGGCCGGCGTCTGCGCGATGGATGATTCGGGGAGGTCGTAGTCGAAGTCGGAAGTTTGCATTTGAATGTTGATTGAATTACGGAGTGCCGCACGCATATCCATGCGTAAGTAAACTTGAAGTTAAGATTTTAGCTTACAAAACAATTAAAAGGTTTACTTATTACTGAGACCAGCGGTAGAATGAAAGCAAGCAGGACATAACAGATTCGCGGAGGCAGCTATGAAGCTGAGTTTTCTCGGGGCGGCGCAAACGGTCACGGGTTCGATGCACCTTGTTGAATTGAACGGCTCACGCTTACTGCTGGATTGCGGATTGTATCAGGGGCGGCGCAAGGAAGCAATCGAAAAGAACCGAAATTTTCCATTTGATCCAAAAAGTATCGACGCGGTCGTCCTTTCCCACGCACACATCGACCATTCGGGCAACCTGCCTAACCTGATCAAGCAGGTCTTTTCCTGTTTGATCTATTGTACGCCCGCCACCGCGGACCTGACCAATGTGATGGTGCGGGACTCCGGCCACATCCAGGAGAAGCAGGCCGAGAGCGCCAGTTTCCATAACATGAAGCGCGGGGAACCACCCGTCGATCCCTTGTACACGGAGGAAGACGCCAAGGAAGTGGAGCCGCTGCTCCAGCCGGTCAACTACGGTGTCGCATTCGAACCGGCAAAAGGTGTGACGGCAACCCTCCACGATGCCGGGCACATTCTGGGTTCGGCTTCCATCTCGCTCAAGCTACAGGAAAATGGGTACAGGAAACACCTCTGGTTTTCAGGGGATATCGGACGGCGCAACCTGCCGATCCTGCGCGATCCCGTTTTGCCCGGTGAAGATGTGGACATCCTGCTGATGGAATCCACCTACGGCGACAAGCCGCATCGCGACCCCGAAGAAGCCTACGTGGAAATGCGCGACATCATCTGCCGGACTCTGGAGCGCGGCGGGAAAGTCATCATCCCCTCCTTTGCTGTGGGACGGACGCAGGAACTGGTCTACAACCTGAGCCGTATGTACGCGGAGAATGGATTGCCGGAAGTTCCTGTGTACGTGGACAGTCCGCTGGCGGTAAATGCGTCCAATGTATTCCGCCAGCATAACGAATGTTACGATGAAGAGATGAAGGAACTTGTCCACTCCGGTCACCCGGCCCTGGAATTCAAGAATCTGACCTACGTCAAGAGCCTCGAAGAGTCGAAGGCGCTGAACGAGCGCACCGACCCGATGATCATCCTTTCCGCTTCTGGCATGGCGGAGGCGGGCCGGATCGTGTATCACATCCGCTGGGCGATCGAGAACAAAAAAAATACGATCATGATCGTCTCCTGGCAGGCGCCGGATACGCTTGGACGCCGGATCGCAGACCGTGAGAAGCTGATCAGGATATTTGGCGACACCTACAAAGTGGGGGCGGAAATCGCGACCGTCGGAGGCTTATCCGCCCACGCCGGGCAGAATATGCTCACAGAATATGGCTTAAGCGTGAAGAAGCAGGCGGAATATGTATTCCTGGTCCATGGGGAGGAAAAGGGCGCGCGGCCGCTGATGGAGAAGTTCACAGAAAATAAAATGAGACAGGTCCATTATCCGCCCATGCACACGAGTATAGAGTTGTAGCTTCGTTCCATGGAGAAATCGGCGGGTTCGCCTGCTAAGGCAACCATGCCAGATCCCAGGTAATGAACACTAAATTCTTTAACCTGACAGATTGTTTTCCATCCGGTGTCACAATAAAAATGGCTCCCTGGTGAGACCCCGTGACAGCTACATACTTGCTATCCGGCGACCATGTGGCAACATAGCCCTTTGCCAAGATGTGTTCTTCTGTACCATCGACTTTCACTACACATATCGACTCACCCCAATCACTACATGAAAATAACAGCCTGGTATCGTCTGGCGACAGGCGCAAACCAAGACCCAGCACATGTATCTCATTTTCCAGCACAATCTTATTTACATTTGAGCCATCGCGATCCATGCGAAATAAACCATACTCACCATTTCGATCGGACACAAAATATATGTACTGCCCGTCATGAGTAGAGACGGATAGTACGTCTGCGGCCGAGTTATTCGTCAGATTTCTCACATCCTTACCAAGGGGATCCGTACGGAGAATCTCACCCTTTCCATTTATGAGAATGTAGCTTCCATCAGGTGACCAGGCCGCCACATCCCCCTCCGTATGGATTTGCTCAACTACACCAGAAGATATATCAGCAACATATACGCCCTCCTGCGGGGTTGAAAAGGCAAGCTTTTGGGCATCCGGTGACAGCGCCAGACTCCTGAGCTCCTTAACACCAGTTGCGATTTTAGCAATTCGTTCACCAGAATAGTCATCAATACATATACTGGTCCGTTTCTGCCTTGCGGACGAATCCGAATCACATTGAAAGGCAATGATCCTGGGATCGGTTAGGTACGAGAAGTTAGTGTAGCTTACAGAGGGAGTACCATCTGCATCAATCGTTGGAAATCCAAGTTTCCCGGTGATATACAAGTGAAGCCTGTGATCGCTCTTATTGGCATCAATAAAAGCGATCCGTCCTGGCAGATCCTTATAAGTCCAGTACTGGTTGAACAGGTATCCTATCGAAAATATAACAAGGTTCGCCAACACAGTTTTGACAATCATTGAAGGAAGTCCGCTTGCTTCCTTCGTCAGGCTGGACGTTTCGGTAATGGCAAGCTCTCTATCCATAGTCTTCTGACTCTCTGCGACCAGTTCCTCATCGGTTTTTTTGGCCATGTTTATCGCTCCAATGCCCATCCCGATGAGGAACCCTACCCAACCAAAATGAGCTCCACTGAAAGAGATACTCACAAAAACGGCTGCCGCAAGGACAAATGAAAGTATTCCGGAATAGTGCACGATTTTTCGCCAGTCGACTACGATCGATCCCAGATATCGAACAATATTTCCACCATCCAGATATCCGACCGGAAGCAGGTTGAGAATCGCCAGCGACAGGTTAAACTGCGCGGCGGTGTAAAGCAAATTCATTGAGGTAGCATACGCCAGTAAGATGAACAGGCCGGCCAGGATAACATTGCTCAGCGGTCCTGCAAGGACCATAAACGCGTATTTGATCCGTTGGCTGGTGCTCATCTCAACAAGCGCTGTCTCTGAAAATGGTATAAAGAATCCCCCAAGAAACCAAATGGTCAACGTTCCACTGCCGAGGCCCAGGTAGCGACTCGTCAGAGCATGAGCCAGCTCGTGAATTAAAACGCTAAAAAATAATAAGGAAACAAAAAGAACCAGTTTGATTGGATCGATGAAGATAATAAAAAGGAACCAGAGAAGAAAAGAATAGTTGAAGAAAAGCGGTAAACCAGCGACCGTACCTAGCCTGACACGTTCATTAAATTTCTCATCTGCCTGAACTTGAACAGTTTTTTCTGCCATGATCTCTTCGTTGCTCCTACAGTGATGGAAGGTTTATTACTTAAATAATCGTACAATGATATTCAAGATAATTGTAAGCAAAACAGAAAGAACAATTGAAGTCACAATCGGGAAATAAAACGAACCGTTCTTGCCTTCAATCCGAATATCACCAGGCAATCTTCCCAAGGGAATCCCAAACTTCGCAGCCAAGTATACTCCCCCACCGATCAGGATCAAGACAATTCCACCGATCACCAAAAAACGAGCAAGGTTTTCCATTTTCATCTCTCCAGCTATGGCGCGATTGTTTCGCCATAGACTTGAATCTCCTTCCACGCGACCCAGGAGGGGCTGGCAATCGTCTGGATACGGATCTGGCTCACATCTTCCAGCGGCAGGTCTGGTTTGAAAACCAGCCAGTCACTGTCACTGGTGGAACCATTGAATTCGTAAACGGTCTGGTATACACCGCTGCTGGACGAGCGGACCTGCACCCGATGCGTGGTATTTCCAACAGGATATTGCGCTACCAGTAAGCGTATCTCGGTCACACGGTAATTTCCCTGCAAGTCCACCTGTATCCATTGGACGGGACCCTCGCCCGCTCCCCACTGCGTACCCGAGTTGTCATCTACTGCGTTCTCAGGCGGTTCTGCCAGCAGGCTGCGCGAGGCCGTGACAGGTTTGCCGTATGCCAGATTATCGTTGGGGATCTCGACCGCCAGACAGGGATCGGGCTGATTGACAGGCGCGAACAGATCCATCAGGTAATTTTCTTCATCTACAAAACCCCAGGTGCGGTCGCCCACGCTGGCGTCGGCGGGATAGTACGTCCAGTACAGCCAGCCATCTAAGCCATATTGGCAGGATTCAACCACCCACTGGGTCAATGCCCGCGCTGCCGAATCGATCCTTGCATAAATGTGGCGGAATGCACCGTATTCGCCGAGCAGAATCGGTTTGGCATCATAGTCAAGCATGCCGAAGTATTCGGCGTGTTTCTGAAGGCTGGCGCCGCCAGGGTAGCCATGGAAATCAAAGAAGTCAAGTTCTGATTTTTGCAGCAGAGAGGCGGTCTCCACGTACCAGTCAGGCGCGGCGATCTCCGGGACAAAGAAACCCATCGTGACCAGCGCGGTCGGATCGTGCATCAATATCTCTTCTTTCATTTGAGCGATGTAATAGATAATGCCATCGCTCACCATTTGCGTCTTCTGGTCCGGGTCGCTCAGATCGTACGAGCCGGTTGTCGTTTCGACGATGCCGCTGGTCAATGAAAGCGGCGGCTGATGACGGAACATCCACTGCTCGTTGAGAAGCTGCCAGCCTAAGACAGCGTCGAACGCCGCCTCCCGCTCGGTGAGACCGGTCAGCAGATCGCGCCAGTAGCGGCGGGTAGCGGTAATGGCAGGAGGGCGGAGATAGTAGGAGTTGCGGTACCCGGCAAAGGTCGCGCCGGAACCGGTATTGGCTTCCTCCGCATAACCTCCCTGATCCGGCAAATCATTCGACGTAAAAAGAATGTAGATCCCCATCTCTCGCCCGGCAGACATCATATCCGCGATGTTATCCAGATACTCGGGGTTCAGCCCGACGTTATCGACATCTCCGATACAACCCGGGCCACGATTGCAGTGATCGAGGAAGACGCGCACGGTGTTGTATCCCAGTTTTGCCAGTGTCGCAAAATCGGCGCGTGTGCGCTGCGGATCATACACTCCAACTTTCAAAGTCAAATTGGTATAGTTGTTTCCCTGGGGGACGAAAACATAATTTACACCGCGCGGGGTGAACTTTTCGTCAGTCTGTTTGTCGTGGAATTCCCCAACCCCATTTACCTGACGGATGCCAATACGATGTTCCGCCTGCTTCCGAGGCGTGCTTGTCGCTGAGGCTACTGCCGGGATATCTGTGCTCGAAGCTGGATCAGTGGGGGGTGTCGGGGAAGTTTCCGTTCGAGAGGGCTGCAAATTACAAGAGGTCAATATGAAGAGGACAAGGAACCATACCGCTAAAGCCGAACGATGCATACAAACCTTTCCTATAACAATCTTTGCTGGCCCTCTTCACGATATTCCAACTTCAAATGCTCATACGCGGACTTTGTCGCGATGCGGCCCTGGGCGGTACGATCCAGGAAGCCGAGCTGGAGCAGGTAGGGCTCGACCACGTCCATGATCGTATCCTGCTCCTCGCTGATCGAGGCGGCGATCGTGTTCAAACCGACCGGTCCACCGCCATACTTGCCGATGATCGTCTTGAGCACCCGGCGATCGAGGTCGTCAAGACCCAGCGGATCGACCTGCAGCAGGTCGAGCGCTTCTTTGGCGATCTTCAAGGTGATCCTCCCATCCGCGCGGACCTGGGCGTAGTCGCGGACCCGTCGCAGGAGGCGCAAAGCCACACGAGGGGTGCCGCGGGCACGTCGCCCGATCTCCTCCACGCCGCCAGGCTCCACCTCGACCTTCAACATGCCTGCCGCCCGCTCGACAATGGACTTCATTGCCTTCAGGTCATAGTAATCCAAACGATAGACAGCGCCGAAACGCGCCCGTAAAGGGGCGGTGACCAGTGCCAGCCGCGTCGTCGCGCCGACCACCGTAAAGCGCGGCAGCTTCAAGCGGATGGAACGCGCCGAGGGTCCCTTGCCGATCACGATGTCCAATGAGAAATCTTCCATCGCCGGGTAAAGCACTTCTTCCACCGCGCGTCCCAGGCGATGGATTTCATCGATGAACAAGACATCCCCCTGCCGCAAATTGGTGAGAATGGCAGCCAGGTCGCCGGCGCGCTCGATGGCGGGACCCGCCGTCACCTTGACGTTGACGCCCATCTCATTCGCCACGACGTGTGCCAGGGTCGTCTTTCCCAAACCGGGAGGACCGTAAAACAAAACGTGATCCAGCGCTTCGCCGCGCTGACGCGCCGCAACGATCAAAATGGCAAGATTCTCCTTGACCTGGTCCTGTCCGATCAGGTCGGATAGTTTTTGCGGACGCAGCGCGTTATCCACGCGGTCGTCAGGTTTGGATTCAGGGTCCAGAGGACGAGCTCGCCCCGAGTTATTTTGGTCAGTGGTCATATGTTCTATTATACCTGTAAACGATTCATGAACTTTGCCAACGTTCACCCATGGCAAATCAGATATTGGCGGTGGACAGGCAATTCCAGATTCTGTATACTATCCGCAAATCATCCATAGAACGATGGAATATAGAAAATCATGAATCAGCGTAATCAGCCATTAAGATTAATCCTTGTATTCCTGGGGTTGGCACTGATACTCAAAAGCTGCCTAATGGGTACCAGTATTTCCTCCTCCGATTCAAATGCAGACACAAACTCATACTATCCATCCGATGATTCAAGCTCGGGGTGGTCAAACGATTCCGAGGATAGCGGAGATGGCGGCTGGGATTTTGGAAGTGATGATGATAGTAATGGGGACAGCGGCGGGGGCGGTTGGGATTTTGGAAGCGACGATAGCGGCTGGGATAGTGGTGGCGGCTGGGATTCCGGAGGCGACAGCGGCAGCTGGGACAGCGATGGTGGTGATAGTGGCAGCTGGTGAAAAGGGAAGATACAATGTTTGATAAATCCGATCAAGAGTCCAATCGACCCGAGCGAGAGGCATACCTGGACACGACCTCTTCCAATGTGGATCGTGATATCCTGATTGGCTTCATCTTATTCGCCATTGGCTTGTGCATCAATGGTGTTCCGGGAGTGTTGCTCGGAATTGGCATTACTGCCTATTTCCTGATTACCTTTTTGGCAAATGCCCCCTCAGGGGAACAAGGCTATGAGAGGTCTCGCACAGTCAACCAAATTCGAAGCACGATTAACGCACCGATGACTACTGAGCCTACCATCGCGGATAAGATCAAATCCATCCATAGCCAAAACGATTTTAAGTGTCCTGCCTGTGGCGCGACTGTACTTCCGACCGACATCAAGTGTAAACATTGCGGCTCTGTTCTGATTGCCACAGTGAATCTCCCCAGGCCCGCGAAATGGGGTGAGGTTGAAGTTGGACAATCCGTGCAACTCAAACATCCCGAAAAAGGGGCTCTTGCTCGGCCCATTATCCACCGCGTCTATTATGGAGAACTCTGGCAGGCACAGATGAAGCCGGATGTGCCCTGGACGTTAACCGGCAATTATTATGTTGGGCTGGGCCTGGAAAATGGAAAGTTTCTGTTAAATTGGCAGAGTCGCTTCTATTTGCTCGAGTCAACTGTCCCGCTCATAGATAAGGAGATCAATCAAATCTTTGCAAAACCTGCCCGCGAATTTGCAGCGTCGAATCAATCGAAAAATGTAAGCTTTTCATACAACAAATCCGTTTGGACCATGGAAGATATTGGCAGATTTCGCATCGAATGGACGGACGGAGAGGGAGCAAAAGCTGACCCCGGCGCCGTTGGGCGTTTCATCCATGCGAAATCAGGTAGTCAGATACTTGTCCTCGAAGACTACCAGTCCAACGCATCAGGCGCAGGCGGAATTGACCATCTCCGGATGGGTTACGAGATCCAGGAAGACGACATTCATATATAAACTGAAGGAGATCGCAGATGGGCAATAAATCAAACCGTTTCTTCATGATCCTGCTGATCGCTTTAGCCCTCGGGCAGGCTATCTCTTACCTCGCCGCCCCTGATTCGTGGAAGAGTTTTGTTGGCGTACTTCCGAAGATCCTCAGCATGATCGCCTTTTGGGGACCGATCGTCGCATTGATTTCGTTTCTTTTTGTAGGTCTGACCTTGCGAGCGCTTGGGTTCCAATCCTTCGAAGACCTGCGGCGGGAATCGGTGGAGGAAAACAACCCCGCCCCCGCGATCATTTTCGCAGGAACATTGATAGCAAGTATCTTGTTTCTGATGATCGTGATCAGGCCCTGAGAGCAGTAGAGCCAGGAAAACGGCAGCCAATCTGCTGCGAATAAGTGCAACCTCCCTTTAAATTGAGCAGGGATGACAACTTTCGTCATCCCTGCTGCTATTCTGCTCTTTGGTAGTCTGGCAGTCCTGGTCAATCGACTTTAGACCCATAACTTTGCGTCGCCAGGTTTCCCTGGTTTTGCTTTTCGGTTAGCCGGTCGGTCTTAACAAGCATATTACTGGTTTTAGACACCTGGCTTTGCGTCACCGTCTTTCGGCGGTTTTGCTATTTTCGGCAGTCTGGCGATCTGTTCACAGAGACTGTGAGTGAAGACCCATAACTTTGCGTCGCCAGGTTTCCCTGGGTTTGCTTTTTTTCCGAGCAATTACATTATCGCGCATAAATTTTAAAATACAATACATGATTACCCTAGTCTGGATTTTTTAACCATCGTCTCATTCGTGACTAAGGATTGAAGGGGTTACAAGCCAGATCCCAAACTCAGCAGCAGTTCATTGTCAACTGGTGGCCTCGACACCCGGGTTTTACTCGTACGCCAACACCTCACGAATAGTTAGCCGGGCGGCATTGCGAGCGGGCAAAATACTGGCAAGGGCAGACAAAACCAGGACCAGTCCGAGCCAGATGGCATACCCCGTGTACGTGAAAACCACATCGATGGGCGTTTGGAACACCGCGACGCTCACGATCCTGGAAAGCAAGTAGGTAAATGGAATGGAAAGGATGACCGCCAGCCCAAAGGAGATCGTGCCAATAAAGATCCCCTCTGCGATCACCGTCCGCATAACGGCGCGGTCATCGGCGCCAATGGCGCGCATGATCCCGATCTCACGTGTGCGCTCCAGCACGTTCATGCCCATGGTGCCTGCCAGGCCCATCGAGCCGACAATCGCCGTCAGGACCGCCATGATGAGCAGAAATACGACCAGTACATCCAGACTTTCGACCGCGGTATCCAGCGAGGCGCGCCCCGCTTCTGAAACGCGCACTTTATATCCCAGGTCACGGAGATGTTTGTCCATCTCTTCGGCTTTCGCGTCCTGATAGGGCCGATCGTGCCGGTCGGTGACCAGCCGAAATGAATACGCCCGGTTTACCAGGTGGTTGATCTTCGAAATGTACTCGTACGGCGCATACCCCAATACGCCTTCCCGATCCACAAATTTAAAGATCCCAACGACTTCCCAGATCTCCTCGCGACCATCGATTTTCAAATTGATCCTGTCGCCCGGTTTTAGGTCCGGAAAATACTTGAGGGCGCTTTCGCTCACTGCCAGCTTGCGCACATCCTCTGCCCGGATCCAGCGCCCCGCGACCAGGATCGGTTCGATCAATTCACTGTCCGCCGGGGGACCAAAAATGTTGATATTCTCAAGGACCTGGTTGTTGTGATCCAGCAGCTCGCCGCTGACGAACTGCCAGCCCTCCATGCTTTCAATGCCGTCCACCTCCATCACCGTTCGTCCGATCTCACTCAAGCGATAGGGCCTGTCAAAGTCGACCGATACATCCGCAACGAAGTAGTTCCCGACCTGGCCGATGTAATCATGCAGGGTGGTACGCACATTGAATACCGCGACAAAGATCGCGCCGCCCATGGTGAGGGTGAACAACGTCAATGCCAGGCGGCTTTTTCGCCGGAAGGTATTCCGCAGCGAAATCACAAATGGACGCGGGATATGGAACCCGCGTTTGGCAAGGATGCGCGTCGCTTTGACCTGCATCCAGTCGAACCAGGGCAGCCGTTCCTTCTCCGCCTTGGCCTGTTTCTGCTCATCAGCCAGACCTCCGCTGAGAGCGCGCAAAACGGTGATGCGCGACCCGTTCGTGACAGGTGCGAACCCGGCGATCAGCGGGACCAGCAAGCCAACGAGGATCTGCACGATAAATGCGGTCGGCACAATGCGGTAGCCCAGGATATTGAAATTCAGTGTGCTTGCAACGAACACAGCCAGCCCATAGGCGCCCTGGCCTCCCAGCGGCACGGCAATGAGCAGCGCCAAAATACCAAACGCAAGGATGAGAGTGAGATACATCAGGAAAACCTGGCGTCTTTGCCCCCCGACGAGCTTGATGACGCCGATGTAGCGCAAATGCTGATTGAGCAGAGCGTTGAGCGTATTGGCGATCAACGAACTGGACAGGAATACGATCAAGATCCCCAATGCCATCAAGATGCCCAAAATGGCGTCGACCGTGTCAGCCAGCGGATGTTTATGGGTTTCTGCAAAACGGGACCGGACCACAACCCCATCATTCTTCTCGATCTTATCTTTCAGCTGCGCGCCCATCTCGCGGACGTGGAAAATATCGTCACCGCCTTCGGAAACAACGACCAGGCTGCGGTTGAAAAACTCGGGCTGTCCAAGGTAAGGCAGGGTCTCCATAGTGACATAGCCGAACGGCGAAGCCAGAAAGTCTCCTGCACTCGCGGCGATATCCTGAACGATACCCACAACCGGCATGGTTTTGATGGAACCGTCGGGCAATTGAAATTCAAGGATCTGACCCACGCCTGTGTCGACGTGTTCGAGTGCATCCAGTTCCAGCATGAGTTGACGCTTTTCTGGCGCCGTCTGCCCCGCGACAGGAGCCAGGAGATCGACAGCATTCTCCTCGAAATCCTCGAAGGCGATCATATCGAGGGTGGTCCACTTCGGCGTCCCGGGCACGCGCACACGGATGTTGAAGACCCGCCGCCCCTCCACATCCTCCACGCCGTCCTGGTTCCGGATCAGTTGCAGCATGTCGTCGTCGAAGTCTGCCATGCGCAGTTCCACGTTGGCAGGTCGAGTCGCCGAATAGGAGGCGCTCATGTCATTGCCGATGATCTGATAGGCACCCGCGATCACCCCAATCGAAAATACGCCCACCGCAATGGAAAGAACCACCAGCAGTGTGCGGGCTTTGTTATCCAGGAGATCGTGAATGACTTTTGGCCAGCGAGGCTTCATATGAGTAGCTAACAGCTAACAGCTAACAGCTAAAAGCTAATAGCTATTAGCTTTTAGCGATAAGGGATTTGCTGTCTGCGAGCAACAGACCATCCGCGATCGTGAGATTGCGCGTGGTGCGTGAGGTCATGGAGGGGTCATGCGTGACCATGACGACGGTCTTGCCGCCGCGCGCCAATTTCTCGAACAGGTCCACGATCGTGTTTGCCGACTTCGAATCAAGGTTTCCGGTCGGTTCATCGGCGACCAGCAGCGGCGGGTCACATGCCAGCGCACGGGCGATCGCTGCCAGTTGCTGCTGTCCTGTGGAAACCAGCACCGGCAGCTTGTTGGCAAAGTTTTCCAGTCCGACCAGTTTGAGCAGTTCCAGGGCGCGCTCGGGGCGTTCTTCGAAATCGTACATTTCGGCGAAATCCATCGCGAGCATAACGTTTTCGAGCAGGGTCAGCATGGGCAGTAACTGGAAAAACTGAAATACGATCCCCAGGTTTCTGCCGCGCCATCTGGAACGCTGACTCTCGGTCACGCCTGTGTAAATATCCGTGCCGCCAATGACCACGCGCCCCTGTGTGGGATGGTCGATGCCCGTGATCATATTGAGCAGCGTGGATTTCCCACTGCCAGACTTGCCGATGATCGAAACGAATTCGCCGCGGTAGATGGTCAGGTCGACGCCTTTTAACGCCGTAAATTCGCCGGCGGAGCTTTTGAACGTCTTGACGACACCCTGCATATCGATCATGGACTCACTTCCCAGGAGAGAAGGGGCAGGGGTTAGGGGCTGCGCGTAAAGCGTATTCATTTCAGCCGCTCCTCGACCTGCTCACGAAGTCCCGGTGCTTGGACGGGAAGGTGCACCAGCTCTCCATCCGCGATGCTGAGGGTGCGCGTAAAGCGCGGGGCAAGGGTCTGGTCGTGCGTCACCATGATGATGGTCTTGCCCAGGCCGCTGACGAGATGTTCGAAGACTTCAAAGATATGTTCAGCCGTGACCGAGTCGAGGCTGCCGGTCGGTTCATCCGCAACGAGGATCGGCGGGTCGTTCGCCAGCGCGCGGGCGATGGCGACGCGCTGCTGCTGTCCGCCGGAGATCTGCGCGGGGAGCTTATCGGCGTGGTCTTCGATCTCCACGAGTCGCAGCAGTTCGAGGGCGCGCTCACGCGATTGCTTCGGCTTGAACTTGCCGCACAGACCCATGGGCAAAACAATATTCTCCACCAGCGTCAGCATGGGTAAAAGTTGAAAGGGTTGGTACACAACCCCGAGGGTTTTTCCGCGCCATGCGGCAATGCCATCCTCACTCATTTTATGGATCGAAGCAAGGGAACCATTGGCGTTGAAGAGAAATTTCCCCGTGGTGAGACGATCAACAACGCTGATCACATTGAGCAACGGGCA
>Ga0105104_10000696_pt1 | contig 25980 bp, 18 predicted proteins | sample PPLLaktember2015_3_FD_87034 | JGI IMG/M metagenome (GOLD analysis project Ga0105104, IMG submission 87034) | Freshwater sediment microbial communities from Prairie Pothole Lake near Jamestown, North Dakota, USA - PPLs Lake P7 Core (6) Depth... | ecosystem: Environmental > Aquatic > Freshwater >...
CCGCTCGCTGTACCAGGACCCGGAGTTGGATTATCAAGCCGCCGTGGAATTGAAGTTGATTTTGGAGAAGGTTGGGGGAGAGGAGGGTTTACTGCGGAATGCTGAATGATGAATTGGGGATTTGCGCGCGATGTACGGGTTTATGCGGTTAATTGGTATATTACAGGTTTATGCAGCAGTTGTTGATAAAAACCGGAAATGGAAATTTCCAAATGGAAATGGTGAATTTCCACATGGAAATTGGGATTTTATAGATGACAGGCGGGGATTGTCAGATGACAATCAGCCATTTGCAAATGAAAAATGAGAATTTGCACGTGAAAATCGGGGATTATGCTAATATTGGAAAATCATTTAAAGAACCTTAAACCTTTGAACAAAAAGCCTCAAGCTTCAACCATTTTTTTGAACTCACTCTCCCAATCCCATCCTTTCTTTTTGAGTGCATCGATATGTTCAACAAGGTACCTTGATACATACTGTTCAGGTTTTGCAATTGAAGAAAGAATCGGATAGTGCTCAGCAAGAAGCAACCTTATCAATGATTCATGCTCGGATTTATAAATATCCGGGTCTATAATTTTCTTACTCTTAGCGTGGAGAACCGCATTACAATAAAAGATGCACAGCTCAACATACCCATAGTAAATCGCCCAGGCTCTTTCTTCTTCAGTCTCCTGAGTGTATAAAGCTTTGAAACACTCAGGTTTCCAACGCCTGGCGAGTGCGAGTACTTCAGGCCTCTGCAACCTATAATCGAGCATCTTGTCGTATTTAGCGCTGATATCCTGCTGTATCTGGCTTCTCAAAGAGTTTTTATCCTGGCGAAGTTGAGCAAGTCCAATTGCCATCGAAACGATTGCCGACACAATTGCGGCTACAAGCGCTGCAGTGATTTGTTCGCTCATGCATTGACCTCCATCACTACCTGAATTCGAGCCTTGTTTATTATTATTTTTGTAATACGTAAATTGTCATTTTAGAGCTATTATTTTAAATTGTCAAGCTAATTGGAGCAAAAAACAGCCATTATGTTCTCCATGGGATTTTATATTGCTTTGGCCGCAGGAAAATCTTATGAAGATGCTTTTCAATCCGGAAAAGTCGCTATAAAAACAAAATACCCGGATGAGGAACAACATTTGATCCCAGCTATATTTTCAAGGCAAAGAAATAACCCGAACTCCGAAAAAGAGCAAGAATTATATCGTGAGTACAAGCCTGAATTAAGAGAAATAGACCAAGATTCTACTATATCGAAATCTCTTAAAGAATGGTGCTTTGTAAGTTTTCATTTCCGTGGCACATTGCTTCAATCTTTCATTTGTCTTAGTAGATCAACATCAAAAGGCTTTGTATTTGCAAACCATCTAAATGCCTTTTCTCTTGACTTCCGGTTGGCGGTATAGTAAAACCAATAATATCAACCTCCCTGAGTTTCCTTGCAGCCAATAAGGGACAGAATGCCTAAGGAGAATAAGCAATCCGTTGCTTTGGGATAGTTGGCTTCAAAAAGTTGAAATCTCCAGGTTCCACATAATCAAACAGCGAATCCAATTGGTTTATGATTTCTTTAAACGTGGCATACTCGTCTATGAGTAAACGATCGCCTATTAATCGGAAACCTGAACTCTGCACGTATTGAGCTATTCCGTCAGCATCATTCTTTGCATATTTAACTTCCGGTTGACCACTTCCTAAAGAGTAATTTTCGATCCCGATTACCAACGCATATTTATTCACGATTCACCTCCAAACATTTATTATAACGCGATCGATTTAAACAGCGCCGTAATGTTTGAGTAAATGGACCAATTCAGGGTTATTGGCATAATAAGCGGCGCTCAGTGGGGTTTCCCCGTAGGCGGATTTCGCGTTGACATCCGCGTGGTTTTTGATGAGCTCTTCCGCGATTTTCAACTCCCCCTGTATGCACGCAAAAGTGAGGGCTGTAATTCCCTCTTTATCGATGGCATTCACGTCCGCCCCTTTTTCCACCAGTAATTTAACCAGGTCGATATTGCCGCTGTGGATAGCAGTAAATAGGACGGGTGTATGACCTGGAGCATTGGTATTTACATCGGCACCTTTTTCGATGAGCAGGGCAGCCATGGGGTAATCTCCATTTAAAATCGCTTTAGCCAGGGGTGAGGTATCGTCGTCCCCCTGGTCGACCAGGGCGCCGTTTCGGATTAAAATTTCAGCCACAGCCAGTTGGCCGTTGGCGGTTGCTGCCAGCAGGGGGGTCCATCCTTTTTTACTGTCTTTACCATTCACATCCAGGCCAGCATCGATAATACTTTGAGCCAGTTCGACTTCGCCTTTGGCGGAAAGCATTGTAAGCATGTCGATTTGTTCTTGCCTTCCCGGCATATTTGCCTCCTGTTTCCTGGGAACTGGGGAACCGCATGATTTATAGTTCATGATTTAAACGCAGACTTTATCCTTGATTTTCCGGTAGATATGCTTTTTTATGAATTGTTTTTATCTAACCTCCTTCAAGTAGTTTCGTATTATGTTTTACAACGGCATTATAACGTTATATTCCGTGGGTGACAATCAAAATCGTACGGATTTCTATCAAAATAGTCTAAAACTGGAAAACATAATTTGAAGCCAATTTACATTTCATTTTTCATTTGTATTGGGGATATTTTTATTTACTTTTCTCCACAAATCCCGCAGGTGCTGAATGTAAGATTCCAAATCTTTTTCAATGGGAACATCCTGGGCTTTTTGGATAGATTCAACCAACTCTTCATCCAGGGCGGCTCCCTTTTCCGTCAATAAATTATTAATACGATTAAGTAATTGCTCTGCTTGTTGGCATAGCTCAATCCGGCGTCGTTTTTGGACATATTCGACTCCATGCTTCTCCGCATCCTTGATCATTTTTTGTATCTCTATGTCACTTAAACGAACAGAATCGGTAATCGAAATTTTTTGAATTTCTTCAGTATACTTATCTTTTGCACTTACGTGTAAAATACCATTTTCGTCCACATGGAAGATTACTTCGATTTCCGGCTGCCCGGCAGGGGCAGGCTCGATACCGCTTAAAGTAAAGCACCCCAGTTTAACATTATCCGCGGTTTGAGGTTTTTCTCCTTGATAAACCTGGATTTCAACCGAATCCTGGTGGTCTGTGGTGGTAGTATAAATTTTGGCTTTCTTTATTGGGATTGCACTATTACGGGAAATCAAAGCATCCATTAAGCCACCTTGAGCACGCACACCTAATGTAAGGGGTACCACATCGGAAAGAACAATCCCCCTGGCTTCGCCCGCAAGGATAGCTGCTTGAACAGCAGCACCCAGGGTCACCACTTCTTCTGGGTTCACATCGACATTTAGTTCTATTCCAAAAAAACCTTTTACAGCCTGGCGAATGGCCGGCATCCGGGTTTGTCCGCCCACCATTAAGACTTCTTTGATTTCAGGGGGCGAAAGCTTAGCGTCTTGCAGCGCTTTTCGGCAGGGTTCCAGTGTTTGCTCGATAAAGGATTCCGCTAAATGCTCCAATTGTGCCCTGGTAATTTTCAAGGCCAGGTCATTTAATTGAACTGTGGGGCTCAATTGGCCGGGTACTTTTATTTCAGTATCCCCGGCTTCGGATAAAGCTATTTTAGCTTGCTCCACAGCGGCAAGTATGCGTGCCTGGGCTATCACATCTTCGGTTAATTTTTCTTTTTCAGTCTTACCTAATTGATCCAATACCCAGGTTAAAATCATCCAATCCAGATCATCTCCCCCCAAAAGAGTATTGCCATTGGTCGCCCGTACCCGGAAAGGTCCGCGGCCCACATCAAGAATCGATATATCGAATGTTCCACCGCCCAAATCATAAATAGCCACTGTTTTCCGCTCTTCGGATAACTTTTTGTAACCAAAGGCCAAACATGCCGCAGTGGGCTCATTCAGGACCCGTTTTACATCCAATCCCGCTATGCGACCGGCGTCACGAGTGGCCTGGCGCTGGGTGGCATTAAAATAAGCTGGCACTGTGATAACTGCTGCGGTAACTTCCTGGCTAAGGTATGCTTCTGCTTCAGACTTAATTTTTTGCAATATTTTTGCAGATATCTCCTGGGGAGTTAAATGCCAGGTCCCCAAAACGACATCGATGCCTCCTTTGCGATGGGTCGACTCTTCGACTTTATATAGTACATGGAGTTTTTCTATCTCTTCTTTAAAATTTTTCCCACGAAAACGACGCCCGACGAAACGCTTTATCGATTTGACAACATTCCAGGGGGTTTGCTTCAAAATGTCCCTGGCTTCCTGTCCGACTACCCATTCTTCCTTTCCCGGATCGAAGGCCACCACCGACGGAGTTAAATAGCTTCCCTCGGTATTGGGGATCATCTGAGGCGCACCATCACGCCAAATCGCAGCCCCTGAGTTAGTTGTTCCCAGATCGATTCCAATTATATCGGCCATTTTTTCTCCTTTAATTTTTTTGTTTCAGAGTCGCAGAACCACATATAGCACAATGTTCACTGAAAATATTTGTATTAATCATTTTTTTCATTATTACCGGAGAATGGACAGCGATAACAAGTAAGTCCATTCGGAGTACCTATCCACACTTCGCGAATATTATCGATATAATTTTCTCGGAGTGCCAGTGCTGTTATAACGTTTGAAGCCAAACCGGAGTTATAGGTATTGAATCGCCTTTTGGGGTCCCCTACAAATTTGCTATCGGTTTGGGAAAGCGCCCATTCTTCAAGAGCTGCGGCGCCTCCCACCCACAATGTGTTCTCCGGTGTAGGAGCTAATGCCCGGGCATCGGTTTTTAAGCAGCACTCCCAGGCCGGTTGACAATACAACCCACCGGATGTCCCGACCCACAACCGGTTATTCATATCGATGGCCAGTGCCTGGATAGAAGCTTGTTCAAGTATTTGAGGTGCCCCCCATTCACGTGGGGTATCCCAATTCACAGGGCCTCCCGGGCGGTATCGTATTAATCCGTTGGATGTGCCTATCCACAGCACCGCTTGTGAATGACCTTGTTTAATACCACTCCTTTGGGGACAAATTACCTGGATAATTCCCATATTTAATGTATTGGGCGGTTTACCCGGTATAGTTCCCGGTACCGGTTCCCATTTCCGATCTCTATTTTTTCTCCAATAAATCGTATCGATCGAAGCTGCCCATATGACACCATTCTCATCGACAACAGCGGACACGATAGGCGCAGGCGGGAGCTGGGGATCGGGTAAATAATACCCCTGTACCAAAAATTCCATTCCACTGCTCCAACTACCTATTAATACCCGGTTGTCACCGGGCAGCACTAAAATGGAACGTATATCGCAAAATTGACCGGGTATCTCGGAATTATAATCCGTCCAATTTTGCGAATCCGCGCTATAGCGATATAGTCCCCGGGCTGTTCCTACCCAAAGGGTATTTTGATCTACGGCCAGGCACTGCACAGCGTTACTAAAATTATCTTCCTGGCTCCAGGTAAATGCATTTTCGAGTTTTGAGCCGCCTAGCTGAAAAATCCCCTCTCCGCCGCCGCCCCAGGTAATATATTTACCTTCTACCCTGGTAGTTAGTAGAATATTCAAACGATCAGGGTGAGAGTCATATACGTTTTGCCAGAGACCTTTGGAAATCTTCCCGGTTTCCCTTGATGTTACGACCCATAAATCGGAAGTGTCGGGGTTTACTGCAAGGGAATGCACTTCATCCCGGGGCCAGCTTTCTTCTTGAATATAGTTCGGATCGTTATCTTTTTGGAAACAATATAACCCACGATTACTCCCAATCCAAAGGGTTCCGTTCATATCTACTTCCAATGCCCGCACCCGTGCTCCATTCAAATCGTAATGATAAACCTGCCCAGGATTGATAAAAGAGTGCAGTCCCCAGGCATTGCCTATCCAGAATACTCCCTGGCTATCCATGACTAAGGTGTCGATATCTTTATTTGCCGGATTGTCTTTTAATACAAGTTTCAAATCTGCCAGGGGAGTTTCGAGAAGTCCTAACGCAGAGTGCCCGTCTATGTCACGTAATGCGATATAAATCCCGCCCCCAGGACGAGGTAAAAGACAGCGGATGGTCCAGGAGTTTAATTGGGGTATGGGTTGCCAGGTATCTTCTTGGTCTGTTAAGAGGTAAGAAAGTCCGAATTCATGGCTCGCCGCCCATACAATTCCATTATGATCCACCGATATTTTTCGGGTAGCATTACCCAATAGACTATGCTCGCTAGTATAACGGGTGATTTTATCTTTGCCTGGCTCCCAACGAAGTATTCCGCCCCAGGTGGCCATCCAGAGGCAACCGCGACCGGGATCAAAAGCCATATCCCTTACATGCTGTTGACTGCTGTAATTGATCCAGCCAGGATATGAAGATTTTCCCGAAGAAAATCTCCGGTGTTCTGTTCTATCCTGCTCCAGTTGACTCACAATACGGCGTAAACCCAACTCTTTTTGACGAGGTTTGATTTCACCTTTGCATAGCTGGGTTTTTTCCATTTTATCTCTCCTTTATCATGTTTTTTGCCAATTCATTTTCCAGGATATCGATTTCATTTCTAAGTTTTTTGTTATATTCTTTTTGGTTTTCGGTTAATTCATCGAGGTAGGCCGACCACTCCGGGGGCTTCCGCGAATTCATTTCTCTCAAAAGTCCCCGCCTGGGATCGTCGTTCAAATAAGCCAGCCGAGTTTTCCAGTGCTCCAATCGCTCTTTTAAAGTAGATTCCCAGGTTTGAAGTCGTTCATATTGCTCCGACGGTGTCTCCCAGGCAGCACAAGAGGTCCAGATTTCTCCCCAGGATAACAGCTCCAACATATCGCCGATATCCCGGCGTTCATCTTCCAACACCGCATTAACAACTTGCATCACGGTTTCACGGTCTCCCGGGGCAACAAAATAATCGATATGATCGGCCAGGATTCTTTTTCGCTTACTTTGGGGATCATCCGTGGGTTGTGGCGCCGGCAAAGTTTCCGGTGCTGTAAGGAAACTAACGGGACTGTATAGTATCGGAGCGGAAGAAGGTTGTTCCTCTTTTTGCGTCACTTGCTGGTGGGGTGATGGTATTAAGGATTGCGGCTCTTCGAGACGGGCGCGAAGTGTGGCTCGCAGTGCTTCCAGGCGATCCGCTTCGATATTATATGGGCCCACCATCCGTTCATATTCACGCTGCACAAAGGAGAGGTCTTTTTCCAGCTTCTCAACTCCCAGGCGTAAAGCAGCAATTTGCTCTAAAAGTGTCTTTAATTGGTTGAACAATTTATCGATTTGGGCTTGAAGATTTTCCATACCGGTTTTTCCAATCCTTTATAATATGTTTAGCTGCTGATCGGAACAGGCATGGAGACTGTAGGCCAGCCCTAACGGGTTATTATATTTATCCAAAAAGTACCGCCGCGTTTGCCATAATATTTCGCTTATATATAATGGGGTATGGGCAATTGGTTTTGCTAGCAACCGGCGGTAAAACTCGGCGGCAAAACTAGCGGCAAAATGGTCCGGAACGGTGCATGCTGTAGCTATAACACCCGCCGCGCCAAATCCCAGCATGTCGAAAGGAAAACCGGTGTTCTGCAGGAGATGCCCCGGGGTTGCTGATCCACACGCATTTAGAAATACAAGGGGATGATTATAAAATCCATATTCCTTCCACATTATTATTTCTTCCAGTTTTATTTCCAATTCTTCTTCATGAGATGTAATACAAAGACAAGCCTGGGTCGCCCCCCCGGTTTCAGGGTTCTCGTGGTGGCAGGCAAAATGAACCAGGCCATAACAAAACTCATCGCTGTGAAATAACTCGGTCAATCGTTCGGTAGACAACATACCGGGTGGTATCATATCATCGAGAATTTTTACTTTCAGGCACACACCTAAATCCCGGCTGAGTTTCGATACATGTTTGTTTATCTCCGCGAACTCTCTTTTAGAATGCTCTAACTTGTTGTGAATGACGGTGAAGACCCCTTCCCGGAGTCGAACCATATCTTCTTCCTCTATATTCCAATAGATACGGCCGATGGGGCAGCGAAAACCCCAAAAATGATCCGGGTTTGCATCAAAGGGGGGGCCGGTGTAGATCATCTCCCAGAATAACGATAATGTAGGGGGTATCCTGAAATTTAAGCTTATCTTACGATTTTGGTCGGCGGTTTTGGTTTCGAGTTTTTTGATATAATTGTGGGCATCCACCGGTAAAATTTTATTATATGCTGCCCGGCCTATATTCCGCAGCCGGGTGAGGTAATTATGTTTAGCTCCAGTAAGATCGATGCCTTTTGCTTGGACTTCCAATCTTATATCATCGAGAACTCGTATGAATTGCCCGTTCAGATCTTCTACATCTCCCGGTGCCAGGGAATTGGAGAATAGTTTACTATCGATGGCAATAAAGGCTGCATCCAGCGGTATCGATATATCGATTTTCCGGGAGCTTTCTCTGAGTATCTCTTTCGATTGAACCGTTCCGTAAGCACTCATCGCATTGGTCATTCTATTCCTCTCCTGGCTATTCATAATCGACGTTTAGCATTAGTTTCAGGGTTTTTATATGTTCCCCATCCGCAAAAAATTGGACCACCAGGGGGTATTTCCCCGGGTATTGAGGAGTATTAAACTGTTGTGTCGCTATCCGCAGTGTACCGCCAGGATCAACAGGGTCCATGGGTACAGCTTCCGGCACTGTCTCCTGTAAGCCCGGCACCAGGAACAAAACATGAATTTCCTCCGGCAAAGATAACGTCTTGACCAGGCGGCCTTTAAATCCTATAGGTGGGGCAGCGCTTATGCTGGCGCGGAAAGAATAGGTTTTTCCCGGGGCTAAACAATTTCCCGGGTTTAAACACTCGAGGGCAGTATAGCCCTGGCTCTCTTCCGGCCAATATACATGAGCGCGTGGGTCCCCGAAAAGAGTATAAGCCAGCCAATCGGTTAGATGCGGAAATTCGTCTCTTACAGTCAATCTTGCTCTTAAAGCGGCTTCTCCAAGGGTAATGCCCCGACCGAGCAGATCATAAAAGGTGTGCCAATATATTTGATCGGCTGCTTCGGTAGTGGGCCACCAGGGACATATCACCGCACTGGCTCCAGCTCGTAAAAAAGGCATTACCCTCTCCGGAAGTTTTACCTCATTGATAGCGGTCTCGGATAACATGTTTTCTTGGTTTAGGATGCTGAAGGTTACCAGGGGACGTTTGAGTTTAAGATCCAGTTTTGCGCCCTGCCTGGCTTCATCCTCAGGATATACCACTTCTATTCGTTCCGCTTGATTTCGATCGACAATTTCATGCCGGGTGGTCAAGTCCGTATAACGTATAAGATGAACGGCATAAGCAGGTGTCCCCGGTTTCACTACATCTTGAAGGCGTATTGCCCTTTGGGCATTTAATAATTTCTGCCAGGGTGTCGATCCGGTTTCCTGTTCGACTCCAGGTTGGGTTAGACTCTTATAATCGATCACTGCGGTATCGCCGAAAGGAAATTCTCCATAGAGTGTTGCGCCCAATCCATTTACCCAGCGACTTAACCGGTATTTTTCGCCGAGGAATGCCGGCGGGGACTCATCTTCTTTTCTATAAGGGACCACCAGTTCCCAGGGGATCCAATTTATACCGTTAGCGATCGTATCTTCGACCACCAGCCAGGTGGCGATTCGATCTTTGATTTTCCAAAATACCGTGTGAAATCCTTCCGTGGTTTTCTGTGGAAACAGCCGGTCAAACAGGTACGTGCCCAGGGACAGCATTCGCCGGCGCACATCTTCGGGTTGAGTATTGGAGGCCTGCAGCAGCGTCTGCTTCAACATGGAGCGGAAATGGAGCAATTCTGTAGAATCCAGTACGGTTTCACCCATTTTTTCCTGTTTACACCGGCTGCCCGGAAGATAGCTGGTCAGGCGGTAGGTCAATGTGACCGGGTAATGAAGACCGGAAATTTCGCCGTTAATATTGGACTCCACGTGAAGGACGATATCGGGTTGCGGGGCTGCCTGGATATCGATTTGAGGTAAAATCGGCTGCATTTCACGGCCTGGTTTTGGTGGAAATACTGTAATTTCCATACCGGATTTGATAATACTTAATCTCCTGGATTGGTGATCCTGGATAAAGAGTTCAACGGTTACTTCTTGTTTCCCCCGTACATGGCCTTGTATTTCGAATTCCACCGGGAATGGTTGCCCGGTCCCGGGTTCCCTTAATATCGACGCCGCGCCATCACCCACAAGGCGAAGCCCTTCACTATTAACAAAGCAGTAAAATAGGGGTATGTCCTTGCTTATTTTAAAGGAATTTTGTTCTATCTCCCCTGGTTGTATTTCCACTCGAAGTTTAAATCGTTGGCCCACGGCGATCTCTTTGGAACTACTGATTAAAACCATATGATAGGTTTCTGTTTCCTGTTCCGTTGATTCGACAATCTCTTCTATATTTAATCCGGATAACCGGTCGATTTCATCCAGCAGGATCACATGCATCAAATCGCCGAGGTCGCGCTCATAAGCGACATCCGATATAGAAAAATCATGGACGAATCCTTCATCGATCACGGACTGGATTTTTTGAATATTGGCCGCTTCATTGCCCACAACCTTTTCCGCGTCGATCAACGCTGCGATCAAATGATTGGGATCGATGGATATCTCAATCCCCCACCGGTAATCTTTCCGTTTGAATATGAATGTATCCATAGCCTGTAAGAAATCGGCTTTCCCGGCCACTTCAGGGGTGAGCCGGATGACATCGGCCTGGTATTTTTTACCTTTATATTCGCAAGTGGACAAATGAAGACCCCAGAATTGTTTTCCTTCTTCGTCCTTGTCCAGCTTGACCAGGTTATAGACTTTGCACCGGGTAAATTGGCGAACCCAGTCTTTGTATTCCAACATAAACACGATGCGGGGGTTGAACATGCGGTAGACTTTTCCTAATCGATCGCGAACCTTCTGTTCGTAATAGACGGCATTGACTTCTGCAGGGAAATTGTGGAGCAAGCGCCGGTCATCGACGAATTGCCTGTAAGCGGAGTATAATTCCTCGTACGAAATTAAGCTGTCGGCATCGATGACATCGATGGTATAGATGAGGATACATTTGTGGGCGCCTTCGTATTGAACCAATTTCGCTTGTTTCCCCCTTGCACCTGACTTATAGCCGATTTCATCCACAACCTTCCTGAAATAGGGTTCATCCCCTGCGATTACACCGTGGCGTACGGCCAGGAAATTTGAGTGTTGGCCGTGCCGGGGTGCGCTGCTAAAATTAACCAAGGGGCTGCCATTCTCATAAAACATATCGGCCAGGTCTTCCTCTTTATATCGATCCATTAAACGTTGGGCGATGGCTTCGTCTTTAATTAATCGCTGGAAAGCACTGCGGGTTTTTTTCAGGATAATGCCGACATTATGCTCAGCCGGCCAGTCCCGCTCTCGCACTTTTTCCGCCATCAACGGCTCTTCAAGGACTTCCAGGGAGACAGTTTTACCATCCCCGCTTATTTTCCATTTCAAACTCCTGAATATATCGGCCAGTTCTTCTTTAGAAAAACGGTCATACAAATCTTTCTCGAATTCCTCATCGGTTTCTTCTTTGCGTACCCTGGAGAAATTGGCAGCCCGCTGGCGTTTGGCTTTGACCTGCTGGAGATTCTTTTGAAGTGCCTCATACAGGCTCATTTGCTCGGCGGATCCCAGGGCCAGGGCCGTCGTCCATTTGGCCAGGACATCGTTCAATGAGATGCTGTGATCCCTGAATTGCAGCGCAATCCTGAACACATAATCGAAAACCATGTCGTCTTTTTCCAATTCCACCTGCTCTTGCATCAGTTGGATAAATTCTTTTTGTGCGGCATCGGCGCGATCCTGGAAAAAACCGCTTTTCTTGCGGTCTTCAAACATCCGGCTCCTGGCATCCTGGGCTTCCTGTCGTTTTTGGGGTAAACGCCCTTGTTTCTGCCGGATTTCCCTGACCCGCTCCATGAATTTGCAAAAGGCTTCCAACTGGCGTGAAAGAGTTGATAAAAATTCCTGGACAAATCCCAGTTTAGCGCTTTTGGAGGTTTCCGGTTCGGTTTCTGTCGTACCGTTGAGCAATTTGAGACAATAACCTCCCAGGGATTCCCGGAAACGTTTGAGCTGGAGTTCCTGGTAACGGTCCAGGCCCTCGCGGAATTTACCGCCGGTGGTACTGCCGTCCGGCTGCTTGCGTCCGAGGTATTTGATCATATATTGTTCCACGTCTTTCTCGATGCGGTCGCAGCCGAATTCGGGTTTTTCTTTGATGTCGCGGGAGGGTTTGACCTCCTGGGATAAGGAGTTTTCCAGGATGGTGCGGACTTCGGTACGCAGCTCCCTGAATTCCTCGGAGGTATCTTCTGGTTCCATAAATGTGAGCCATTCGACATTTGTGCGGCCTGCGGCCTGTTCCAGGAGCTGGTTGTTACGAATGCCTTTTTGGTCCAGGATATTGGCGGCCTGGGATAAAAATAGGGTCCCGCGTAAACCTTCGATGCTGCCGGGGTCTTTCATGAAACTATCCACCAGGTCGCTGCCGCGTTTGCCGGGTAATTCCGGGTTGTGAAGCGATGACAAGCAGTTGACACGGCCTTCCTTGTCGAATTCGGGTTTGACTAACCGGCTTAAGAAATCGATGGCCAGTTCGCAGGCATTTTCCTCTGCGATTTCCCGCACCGGGAGATCGAAGGCATAGGTACCGATGGCGCTGAAATAAGCGACATCATCCCCGCGGGTGAGGAGAGGCATCATGTTATTGACATGCTCGGTATGTTCCTGTCCGCTTTTTTCATCGAGGAAAGCGAGGATGGCGTCGGCGATGGAAGGAAATACGCCGAATTTAGGTTCGACGTCTTCCAGGGGGTTGCGCTCGCGGTGCGCATCCACGAGGTAGCATAAATCAAAAAGGCGCTTTTTGACGGGTTTTTGAAAATCTTCACGGAATTGGAGATGGGGATTATAAATCATGGGGTATTCGCGATCGCCGAAGACCGTGATGAAACGGCTCAACTCCCGGATGGCGGCAAAGGCCCGCGACCGCATTTCCGCGCTGTCCCCGCCCGGGATCAAGTGAAATACCCGCGGTAAAACAAAAAAACCGCGAATAATAAAATTTTTCGAGCCGATGGCATCTTCGGCAATGGTGCGTACGATATGGGCGACATCGATGGCCATGCCAGCCCCGGTTCCACCGGCCAAAGAGGCAATAATAGAAATTTCCAAACTTCTCTTTTCGGTGACCTGTTGGCGTATATCCTGGATCGCCGTACGAATAGTACCGAAAATAGTGGAATTCTGCGGATTGGATCCCAGGTCTTTAAACACGGCCATTCGTCCAAAGGGCCGCATCTGGCCCGCGCCCTCCCCCAACATGTATTGCCCTGCGCCCAAACGGGCCAGGTATGTTTTGGCTTGCAGCCAGGCCCCAATATGGGGATGGAGATTTTCCTGGGCAATCTCACGGACGATCCGTTCGATATTCCCACCGAGGTGATAAAACTCATTTGTGCCCAACCTTACGCCTTCAACCACGATGGGTTCTTCCTCTCCTTTATTGCTTTTATTTTCGTCGATGGGCCGGGAGGTATCGAAAGCAACGAGCCTGACTTCCTTTGGAACCCCTTCGCCTTTGGTGTAATCCAGGAGTTCCTTTTTTACATAAGTGAGCACCCATTGCCCGGTGCCGCCCAAGCCGATAAGCAATGCCGGTCTTGCCATTTTAATTCACCGTTAAAATTAAAATTTTTCTACCATCGGGCGTTAGCTTTTTCTCTTTAAGGTAAAGGTAACGCCTCCTTTACCTTCAAGCCCTACCCCCGTCCCTAAGAGTTTAAAGTCTCCTTTTGCTGAAATCTCTGCGGAAAATTGGATTTGATCTAACTCATATGTCCCGGCAGAAGGAACCTCCACACCGACAATCTCTTGTAGGTTATTCATAAATTTTGAGAAACTGACACGAAGATACGATACATCCACGATATCCTCGATAATATCTCTCTTTAACGACCTGGTATTGCCTGAAACCGGTCCTACGATAGTTATTTGCTTTTTTGTTTCGTCTGCTGTTTTATTATTCATATCGCCTCGCTCCCGTATAATAATATAACCTGTTTTTTGCCTCCTTCATTTAGTAATTCCCGTTTGTCAAATGAAATATTAGCACGAGCAGATTCAAAATGCAATATCCTATAAAATTTTAAAAAATTTTCCCGGCATTCGATGAACGGACCATATCAATTTAGAAGGGTCCAACCAACGCAATTTCCTCCAATTATGAATCCTTTACGAAAGTATAATATAAGAATAGCAAAAGGACATATTATGTATATTACTGTTCTTTCAATGCCTTGAGTAATTCCAGGAATCCACAGTTATAGCTCTTTGAAAAATCGGCATATTTGATATCATCCAGAAGCAAAGGTAATTTGACATCCTGGATTAGAAGAGGGATTATCTTTGGAATACCGGAAGAAACCTGGATATTTAAGGCAGCCCTGTATTCCCGCTCCACCCATTTTGAATTAACCGAATGTTTGGATATGACCATTAAAAAGAAATCACATATGGAGATTCCATGCTCTATTTTTTTGGATATCGAGTCTCCCACTTTGATTTTTTTCTCGTCGATCCATACACTGATTCCGGATTCTCCCAAATCATAATCAAGACGATTCACAAATTCTTTATCATGATGTGAATAACTGATGAATACTTGACAGATTTTTAACCGGTGATCGAAAAATTCATTGAGCCAACTGGCGATGGGATAATCCTCTATCATTTTATTAATGGAATTTAATGGTTCGAAGTTGCTTTCAAGCTCCGCTAACGGGACAGTTACAAGCAAGGCGATGACTTCTTTTAACTGTTGGTTTTCCGCCATGTCCCCCATCTTCCCAATCATCCACCGGTAATTGGCGGCCCAATCCACTGTGACCGGCTGGTGTCCCAGGAATTCCACCAATCGATCGAATTCTCGAATCCAGGTTTGCCATTTTTTGGTATCGTTGTTGTTTTCGTGGAATTCTTCCAATAGTGAAACGGTTTCATGGATTTCCAGGGAGGCCTGTTTACAGGAGGTCAAATGGCGGTTAGAGAGATAAATATTGGCTTTCCCCTCATAAAAGGACGTACCCTCACCCGAATAGAGTATACTTCAAGTATTGTGGCGATCTTATTGCAATGCATTTTCGATTACCCCTCTAAAATGGCGAAATAGCGGGTTCCCGGGTGAAATATCGAGGGCTTCATCCACTAACAATTTGGCACTGCTGTAGTCCTTTTTATTATTAATCAAATCAGCGATTTTATCCAACAACGCTTTGATTTTTTCTTCATCTTGCTGGAGCGTGCGGGCTTCTTCTTCCAATTGCCGCGCTTTTTCCTCCAGGTCCTTGATTAATCGGTCGGCGTTTTCGATCACTTGCCGGGCGGGTTCGCTTAGAGGTGCTTCGGGTCGATCGCCCAGGGGGTCTATGGGCGTTTTATACCTGGCGGCGAGGAGTTGGAGTTCCTGGCCCAATTTCCTTTTATCGAAATCCACTCCATATTCGTTTCTCGCTTTTTTCTCCAGTGAAACCAGGGGGGCGGTATTGACGGTATTTAAAGAGAACCATGTATTTAATCGTTCCAGGTTTTGCCGGCGAGTCCGGGCCCAGTCTTTGAGTTCTTTAAATTCGATTTTTTTATTAGCATAGGTATCTTCGAATTTTAAGCGGCGGCGCTGCAAGAAGAATTCATCGTCTTCATCCAGGTTTTTGATTTCTTCCGCCAAGTGTTCGATGGCGGAGAAATCCATTTTTTTGAAGGCAATCTCGAGTTCCGTGGTTTTTTCTTCGCATTTTTTCCTGCGATCCCTGATGTTAAAGAATTTAGTCCTTAATTTCACGTAGTTTGAATTTTGTTGGGAGGCGATATCTGCGATTTTATTAAATTCCAGTTCTACGGGTTTAAAATCTCCGTCTTCCCTGGCTTCGGCGAGCAATCCCTCGATTTCGGTAAATCGTTTAATCAATGATTTGCAGGTTTGCTTTTTCCTGGTTAATTGGTCTAATTGGTTTTTTAGGCCGGTTTGGTTGTTTTCATTGGCAATAGGGATTAACTCCTGGATTTGTGCGATTTGTATTTCGATTTCTTCCGGTGTCGCATTTTCATTCTCAAGGATTTCCCTGCTGTCATGGAGGATGTCGGAGATATTTTTGTTTAAGTCGGCCATGAGTTGGGCGTATTTTTGTTTCGCTTCGGCGTGGTCCGGTTCTAATCCGAGAACATCGCGGTAAATGGGTAATATTTGAATACTTTTTTCTTCTTTGGCTTCCATTTCTTTTATTTTGTTTAATAACGTTTCGATGGCCTGGTTTTTGTATTTTGAAGTGAGGCGTTCAAGAACAGCGGCGTATTCCGGGAATTTTTCCAGGCAGTTGTGAATTCGATCGATGCTTTCCCGCAAGGCGCCGACCTGGTATTTATCTTTGGCACCGGTGAGTTGGAAACACAATTCCCGGATGGTTTTGGCTTTGGCTGCGAAACGTTCCTGGTGGTGGAGGCGGGCAGCGGCAAAGCTCAACGCGCGTGTGAAATCTTCTACCAGGAGATAGGCTTCATAGAGGCGTTCTTCGATTTGAAAATCCAGGTCGTCGAGGTCGGCATACCACCGGTCGACGACTTCTTCCAGGATGCGTATGGTTTCATTTTCATTGGGGGCTGCGTCGGCTTCGCGGAGGGCTTTTTGTTTTTTTGTATCCAGGAGTCCTTTTTGAATCTGTGGGTCGCGGTTATCGTATTCCTGGGCCGCTTCCCAGCATTGTTGGGCTTTGAACCAATTTTTTTCTTTCTCTGCTTGTTGGGCCTGATGGATATGAAAATGTTTATAGGCATCGTTGATTAGAGAGGTGTCTTCGGCATGCAGAACCATTTTAAGATGGTCTACCAGGTTGACGATTTCATCGAATTTGGAGGATTTTAAACACGACCGCACCTGTTTGATGAGTTGGGAGCGCCACTTATTGCGGACAGAGGTTCGGAGGGTCTTTATTTTACTTTTTATGGAAGAGGGGGCTTGATCGATTTTTTCCAGGAGGTCGTAAGCTTCTTTATATCGCTGAGATTCATGGTTTTTTTGTGCGGATTCGAATACCTGGATGGCAGCGCGGTCATGTTCGCTTTGTTCATTGATTTGCCGGAGGTAATCCCTGGTTTCTTCCAGGTATAGAGATTCCAGGGAAAGAACTTTTTTAAAAGCCGTCTTTGCTTCATGGATATTTCCATTATTTATATGGGCAGTGCCTTCATTAAAGTGTGTGGTGGATTGAACCTGTTTATAGAGGGTATTTATTTTGTAGTCCTGGGGTGCCCACTCCCGGAGAGCCATGAGTTGTTTTTGGGCAGATTCCAGGTTCCCCTCTTCAAAGGTTTGTTGGGCTTTAAAGAGAGCCTTTTCCATATCCTGTTTTTTCGCCAGTTCGGTACGGATGGCAATAATTTCGGGCCGCTGCTGGAATTCTTTTTCCAGGGCGTCGATTTCCCATTGAGCAACTGCTATGTCGTTTGCTAATAATGCCTTTTGGGATTTTTCCAGGGCTTGTTTAAAGGTTTCTTCCCTTTGTTCCCGGCGCTCGATTTCACCAAAAATCTCTTTACACCTTGCTAACAGCGATTCACCTTCAGGACCGATAATTCCGAGGCGAGCGATGACAGTCAATAGGTTATCCCGTAACCTTGGAATATTTCGGATATTTAACTCGCTCTCGACACGGGCAATCACCACGCGGGCTTCGTTGACGATCAAATCCTTTTTGCCTTGCTGCGCCAGTTTTAAAAAGGTTTCTGCTTCGATATGCCCAGGGACGCGGGCCAAGGCGCTTTCCAACCTGGATATGGCTGCTTCGTATTTTTGTTGGACCATCAAATCTCGGGCTTCCCGGACTAATTTTTCCGCATCCTTGTGTTTTTCCAGGGATACTTCTACGCGCTTTTTCAAATCCTCGAACGCATCCCGGCGTGTTTTGGGAATCCAGGGGAGAGATAACCCGGTTTCGATATAGCGGGCGGCTAAGTAGGGATTGTTGTTTTTATCCAATGCGTCTTCAGCCATTTTGAAGTATTTGGCTGCTTTTTCTTCGGCAAAATCTTTGTTTTTCTTTTCCAGTTGGGCTTTGGAATCATAGATACTTTCGTGGTCGATTTCCGTGAAACCGCGTTGGATCATGTCGTTGATTTCTTTGAGGGCGTCCTCGAATTCCCCGGCCTGTTCGAGGGTAGCGACCTGTCCTTTGCTGCGGAGGAAATCGGCCCGCATTTTTTGGGCATCGGTTAATAGTGCGCCGGCATCGAAATCCCCGGGTGTGGCCGCGGTAATCTCTTGCAGGATGCGGATGGCGGCATCGAGGTCTTCCAGGGTTTTTGCCGATTTGGTTAATAGATTCCTGGCCCTTTGTTTTCGCGTATCGCTTTCCTTTAAATATTTTTCAGCGGTCAACGCATTTTGCATACGTTCAGCCGCGGAACGAACTCGACTATCATTGTTGTCCAGGGCCTGGGCTTTGCGAAGGAATTCGGAAGCCGCTTGAATATCTTTTCGCAGCAGCGCGTCCTCGACTTGTTTCAAAAGAATATCGATTTCTTTTAATTTTCCCTGTTCAAGCTCCTGGCGCAAGTAATCGCTATCGGGAATACCATCCGGCAAATCTTCCAGTACAGCCAAACCCTCGTTAAACTCTTTTTTATGTAAATGCGCTTTCGCCCTTAGTGATACTTCTTTTATCATTGCATGCGTTTTTATTTCTCCAAGCAAAAGTTGACGAACTCCCTGAAGAAGAAATTCAAAACTGCTCCGATATCCAAACATTTCAGCACGTACATTTACTGAAATACGGTGATTACCGATCGATTTGGGTGTGATGAAAATACTTCTTACATTTGAAATGTTACATTCAGATAACGAGATATCTATTTTTGATGAATCAAAGCTGATTTCGGGGCTTTTCAAATGGAATGAAATCGTATGGGAAGATTGTGTAAATGGAGGCGATTCAGGAGATTTGATTTCATCGCTTTTTAATTTTCGATCCATATTATACACGTATTCTTGCTGTGATATTTCACTATCCTTTATATTTAGAACATAAGAGACTGGCTTTTCCGTACTTATACGTCTACCTTCGATCAAACGCTGCTCTTCATTTATCGATAGTATTTGCGGCTTTTTAAAAAAAGGAATTTGTATTCGATGTATCAAGGGGAGTTTGGGTAGTGTTTGGACAACCTGTATATTCAATTTATAATTGTTTCCCACTTGTAAAGTTAACGGTAATTTTTCCATTTGTACTGTACCCGGATCAAACCAAAAAATGACCTGTCGATACTTTAATTCCTCAAGTTCACGGTTATATTTTTCTACTAGCTCTTTTTTTTCAAGCTCCCCACATATCTCCTTTAATTTTTCCAAACACAATATCTTATCGCTTTCAGATTCGATTTGCTTTTTAATCAAAGCTTCCATCCGCATCAGGCAATTATTTCTTTCGGTAATTTCATTTCGATCGCGGTATATAACACACAATTTTTCCTGATATTGCAATTCCCGCGTGATTTGCCCTGATCGACTACTTCTTTCAATCGCTTCATTTATTAATAGAATTTGCCGGTCTGCATCTCCAATAGAGCCAGAGCCAAATAGTTCGATGAGACAATCCAAAACAACAAAAATATTAATATTGATCTCTTCTGCGATCTCTTTTGCCGACAGAAAATTTTCCAGGGCTTTTGGATAATCGCCTAAGGCTTTCCATGCATCGCCCAGGTGAATCAATTGATTCATTTCTTCCCATTTGTTCCCTATTTTCGCATTATGCAGCCGGGATTGGTTATAATAATCAATGGCTTCATTATATTCTGCTCGCTCAAAATAGACCAGCCCTATATTGCTGAGGTCCAGGACCATGGCGTGGATATCATCCAATTCCCGGCTAATGTCCAGTGCCTGGGTGTGCATTTCAAGAGCCTCTTTATATTTTTTTTGTTTGCGATATAACAACCCCATATTTCCCAACACATCGCCTTCTGCTTTCCGATGGCCGAATTTCCTGCTAATATCCAGGGATTGTTCATAATCTTTAAGGGCTTGCGTGTATTCCCTATGTTTATCATGCACCAATCCCAGGTGATTGTAAGCTACGGTAATTAAATCCGTTCTGTTTGTTTGTTCGACAATTTCGAGGTATTGTTGGAGTGCCTGTACTGCTTTTTTAAGGCTTTCTCCATCATTTCCCATGTCGCTGTAGATGATTCCCAATTTATTGTAAGCTTCAGCCACCCGCTGCGGTTCGCCATTGGCGTCTTGGTTTACTTTAATGGCTTTTTCATACTGATGGCGGGCTTTTTCTGTTTTACCGATATAATAATAGGCATCACCGGATTTGATAAATAAATCCACCATTACACCGGGTGATTGTGGAGTACTCAACAATCGTTCCAGTACCGGTATTTGACCTACTTTATCTTGCCATATCGAGATAGTTTTTCCATCTTCGATATTTTCGGGCAATGATATCTGAGAGATTTCCCCTGAACAAAAAGTCGGTGTGCTTAATCTAAAAGACCAGAAATCCGGCGCCACATTAGCCAGTTTAATGCAGGCATATTCCGGCAGCCAGAAGATAATAGGAAACGGGAGGTCTTTGTAAAAACTCTCCCGGTTCATGTTTAATATTTGCAGCACAGCCGGCGATTGTTCATCCGCATCCAGCAGTATTGAAAGTTCAAGGCCCGTGACCTGGATGCCCAACTTCTCAGGTATACCATCGCGAAATTCATTTGCCAGGTGCTCTTTAATAACCGGGAGCAATTTTTTTAAAGGGTTTTTTTCCAGGAGTTTGATCTCTGTCAAAATAATCCCGTCTTCACTGCAACGCTGCCGCAGTTTTTCTACATAGCTTTCCTGTTCCTCTAGGTCGTTACACACCGCGAATACCAGGCCGAAATCTTTTGTGATATTAGCCCGTTTTACAATACGGGCAATACCTTCCAGGTTTTCGCAATTATTTCCAATACTCACAAGATTTTATCCTTTAAATGCTTTTTGAAATTTATTGTTTCTTACAACAGCGGGATGCACATCTTTCCAATTGGAAGCGTCTTCCTGCTGGTAGACCAGGATAACATTGTTATGGATTAGCGACTGGCTTACGGCATCATTTGTTGAGGACTGCTCGCGATACACATTTACCAGTCGTTTGTATTGATCATCCAGGACAATTCGTTCATAATCGTTGGTCAAGCGATTCACCGCGATTTCTGCATGAGTGGGGCCTATCCGGTCGGCAGTCAAGCTGCAGGCATCCTGGAGGAGTTTTAAGAGATCCCGCAAATGACCGCCGCTGGTTAAAATAAATTGTCTTAGTGTTTCCCCCGGATCAGTAAATATAGCATTTATGACAATACGCTTACCGATTAATTCTTTAAGCTGCCGGATATTGTCTTCCTGGGGAATATGATCCGTATCTTTTTTAAAAACCGGTATCATGGGTAATATCTCACGATCGAACTCCAGCAGTGAAGATTGACTGTCATAGAGTAATGAAATCGGGACGATATAAATGAAATGTCCCTTTAAATTGGCAAAACATTTCCCATTGGCTATGAAGAGTTCTTTATCCAGTCCTTCCCTACCGCCCTTGTCCAGGCTGTCGATCATAAAGATCAATCCTTTCTTGCCCTGGTTTTTCAATTGGTCACCTGCACTGACCAATAAAATGTTGATTTTTTCAATTAAGCTGGAAAGGTTATTTTCCAGTTTTCGCCGTATTATTTCGCGGTCTTTGGTATCGAGTTTCATCCCGGCAAATATTTTTGAGGTGATAATACTAAACCATTTTGGCGATGAAATTCCGGCATTGCCCCCGGCTTCTATGGCTATCGATTTTTCCTTTTCAAGGACCTTTTCAAAAAACCAATCAGCCACATCTTTCAATATTTTTTCCGGTAAGGTATTTCCAATGTTTTTCATGTGTTCATGGATTTCTTGAGCAATGGCCATCAGTATATCTGTTACTTTGCAATTATACAAGTCCAGCTTCTCTGAGGCATCATAGTAGATAACTTCATATTCTTCCCGGAACCGGGCCTGGAGTCGATATAGTTCTGTAGTCTTGCCGGTTCCCCTGTAGCCGGTGAAAAGGAGATGCAAAAATCCTTCTTGCTGCCGTTTTAATTTTCTTTCGATTATTGTCGCTGTATCGCATCCGCGCATCTTGGAGCAATCAAAATATCTAGGATCTTTGCACGATAGAGGCGATATGTGCAGCGCTTTGATTATATAATCGATATCAGAAACCGGTTTAAATTGGTCTTTTGCTTTCATTTTGTCAGAACCTCCACATATAGTAATTCCATTTAAGATGAATTGTTAGTAAATAATTCGCTTTAGCTTTTTTATCGCACATAATGAAATTGTACACTAATTATTTTAATATTTCAACTGACTGAAAAACGGGAGAACATTTGTCTCATTCCGCAAGAATTTTTCTTCTATTCTTTCCTTTTTTCGTCAATTTTTCAAGTATTCATCCAAGGCAGAATCAATATTTACTACAACTTGCATTTTTATCTTCTTTACCCTCATCTATAAGCGTCATGCGTAAATCCCCCCTTGCATGGCATCTTGATACAATGGGTGTTTCCCTTCTATGGTTTGAAAAAGCTCATGGGTCGAGATAATCTTTATATCGATGAATATGTCGTACTTCAATTCCAGGTCATAAACGACGGTTGTGATTTTATCCCTGTATCTCCAATCATAATCATTATTCAATATGACCAGCACATCATAATCGGAGTTCTTATGCGCTTTGCCTGTTGCCCGTGAACCGAAGAGAATAACATCCTTGATATCCTGGCCAAACCGGGCCACCAGGGCAGCCTTTAACTCTTTGATAATCGTTCTCTTATGCTTCATCGATCTTAATTATAACAACATTCCCTCCATTTTTCAAGGGAAAAATATTTCGTGAGGTTTCGGTTGGGCTTTCAAAAAAGGGACAGTCGTACATGAAGGCCAGCCTTCGCCCGAGGGAATGAAAATGGAAGGTAGGAATGTGGGAGAGCGGAGTGGTGAATTTTAATATAAGAGGTGCGCGATGCGCGTTTTTGGGTGTAGGGAACAGGCATGCCTGTTCACTCCTATGGAATGTTGACCCAGCGCAAAAATTGGGGCATTTATGTAGGGGAGACCGCATGTCTACACAATACCATCACGACAACAGAAAACAGGAAACGATTTTTAATAACTAATTATTAAGTAGTTCCTCGGTTACCGGTTATTTATTGCTTTGAGTAATTCCATCAGTAAAAGGCGGAAATGATTTATTAGACGAGCAATCACATCCCATAAATTTTTATCGGAATGCCATTATAGATTCGTTCGTCTTGAAAAATTTTTTGACTCCAGGGTAAGCTTTGCTTCGAAAAAAGGAGGAAATATCCCTCGGTAGTCCCGCATTTCTCCATATATTCGTATGTTTGAACCATACCTTTATTAATAGTTTCTTCAGGGTTACTGTAACAAATTTTTAATTCCAGCACAACTTTTTGAACAGAGTTAAGAGCCGGCCATATAATTAATAAATCGGTTCTTTGTCGTCCCAGGGCATACTCTCGCTCTACTCGCCCCCCTCCGTTTACGATTCGCTGCAAAAAAGCTTGAAGTAAGAGTTGTGGTCCTGCTTCACGGTATTTAAAACCATCTATCCAGCTCTCGAAATTCTCCCTAAAAAATTCCTGGAAAGCCCTGAGCAACTTATCCATACACAAACGTCCGTTTTCTATGTACCAATTTGTGTCATGAGGGATGGTAGATTGTGTAGTAAATATTAACTGCCGTGGGATAATCTCCTGGTATATGCGGTTTGCAATCGTCAATTGAGGGGCCGTTTTTATGAGCCCAAGGTCCGTGACATAATCCAGGTCATCCGGTGGAATCTCCTCCACTTTCCCAGATCCCGACAAAATCGGTTCTATGACGCGGACTACCCGTTCTTCCGCAAGTTTATCCGCCAATTGATCCAGGTGTGTTTCCCGGCGTGCGATGATATTTTCTTTTGCTTCGATGATGATTTCAACATTTACGGGGTTTTGGCGTTCCTGTCCTTTCGGCATCCTGAAACACGCTTCATACGCCAATGCATTAACAAGCCAGGGTTGTCCCTCGGTTAATTCCCACACAAGGGGAAACACATCCTCCTCGAAACGCTGCCCGGTATCATGGGTATGTTGTTCGAATAGGTTTTTAATTTGAGCAGGATTGAAATCCAGGAGTCTTAGAGATTCCGATTTAATATTAAAGGCGCTGCCGCCGGTTATAATGGTTTTTTCTTTACTGGAATGAATTCTATAATCCCTAACATCTCGAACGCCGCATAAAACAATGCTGTGGGGAAATAATGCAGGGCGATCAGGATAGCCGCTGCGTAATTGCCGGAGCAGCGATATCAATGTGTCGCCGATCAGCGAATCGACCTCATCTATGAACAACACCACAGGTTTTTTACTGGCCGTGCACCAATGGGATAACACCTCTTGTAATGCCACGTATTCCCCATTTTTTTTGAAGATGGTCTTCCAATTTTTTTTTAAAAAGCGATCTTTCAAGGAATTTGACGCATCATTGGCAAGTCTCGCCAGTATTGCTTTAATTCCGGCTTCGACGTTTTCCCTTGCAGCCTGTGCTACTTCCACATTCGTATAGAGGCATTTATACCTTCCTTCGGCATTTAGGTGGTCTATCAAGGCAAAGAGCAGGGATGTTTTCCCGGTTTGGCGAGGTGCATGGAGGGCAAAATACTTTTGTCCGTCGATCAGGGAGAGAATTCCAGGTAGATTGACCCTGGTGAGCGGGTCTATATAATAATGTCTCCCGGGGTTGATGGGGCCTGCGGTATTAAATTCTTTCTCAATCTGTGAAGTCCCGGTTTGGTTAATACCCTGCTTTGCCGGTTTTTTGTCCCTATCGATAAACATCTTCTTTGCTTTTGTTTTAAAGAGAGAGAGCGCCTTTTGGAGGTAGAATCCGGGTATCATGACCTTTCCTCCAAAGATTGTATTTCATCATGGGGCCCGCGAAAGCGGTTTATCAATTTTTCCCTGGGCAAATGCCCTCTTTCTTGAGAACCACAGCGTATAATATCACGGATATCTCCCCCGAAATGGGCAACCAGGGCAGCCTTTAATTTTTTGATAATCGTTCTCTTATGCTTCATCGTTTTTAATTATAACAACATTCCCTCCATTTTTCAATAAAAAAATTTCTCGAGAGGTTTCCCGCGATTCACCATCAGTTTTGTCAGAACCTTTTTGTAAAAAGGTTCCGACACCTCCCAAAACTTTTAAAAAAGTATATAATCAAAAGCTTTTGGAAGTCCAGGAACCTTTTCAAGAAAAGGGTTCTGGTCGTCGAAGACAAATTATGTGGTGGATTTTGGTTTCGGGCGGGCTTTCAAAAAGGGGGCAGTCGTACATGAAGCAAACCTTCTCCGAGGGTTTCCGTCCCACGAAACCTCGCACAATATCCCGGCACTGCAATAAAACCACACTTTCATCTCTATGGTCTCATAGTCTCGTTCAATAAATAAAATTTACTCGCTGTACCCGGGATTGATCTGCACAAAAAATGTGCACTGCATTCATTTTTTTTCACTCAAAAAACTTACCTGGTTTATTTTAAGATTTCCTTTCATAAAGGCAATTTTTAATGATTTTTACTCAAATAAATCGATATGTCACTCGTTTTTTTGAAAATATTTTTAAAAAAAAATAAAAAAAGTTTACTCCCCCGTGAAACTAATTACTCGTCTCAAGCATCTTAAAGGTATAGAACTAATTTAAAAATACAAAGGTGTCCTTGAAATGCGGAACAAACTACGAATAAGAAGTTTTAACACCGATACCTGCTCCACCGGGAAACTCAAGGACAG